>Ga0209318_1000323_pt1 | contig 48116 bp, 102 predicted proteins | sample RifGroE1_FD_183999 | JGI IMG/M metagenome (GOLD analysis project Ga0209318, IMG submission 183999) | Groundwater microbial communities from Rifle, Colorado, USA - Groundwater E1 (SPAdes) (version 2) | ecosystem: Environmental > Aquatic > Deep subsurface > Groundwater | place: Rifle, Colorado... | reverse complement strand
GGTATCGATATAGAAGATGTAAAAATGGGATTTTGGGTATTGGAAATACTTTAAATACCTTATTTCCTAGGGAAGGAGGAGAATGTAAAATGGCTACATTTTATGGTTATATGGTAGTTTGTGATTGTGGTTCTGAAAATGTTAAATTTATTCTTGGTAGTGATACATATAGTTCATATGGAAATTCAGAGAGATTTGAATGTCTAGATTGTGGTATTACATTTAGAGTTTTTACACCATAGACTTTATCATGAAATTCATATTTTATGCCAAGTATCGAACTTTGTAAGTCAACTGTAGTAAGGGTTTTAGTTTTGATGATTTCTGAAAAGATGTGATTTTTCGTGTAATTTATATAATATAAAAGAAATAATAATTAAAGAAAGAGGGAGTATATTATAAAAGTTTTAAGTTTATTCGATGGAATGTCATGCGGTCAAATTGCCCTAAATAAAGCTAATATAAAATATGAAATGTATTATGCAAGTGAAATTAAGAAATCGGCAATTAAAGTTACACAGACAAATTATCCAAATACAATTCAAATAGGTGATGTAACAAAAGTAAGATATAAAGATGGGGTATTGTATACCGAAAATGGTAATTTTAATGTTGGTAAAATAGATTTACTCATTGGAGGTAGCCCCTGTCAAAATTTCAGTATTGCTAGGGCGTGTGCAGCCAAAGAAGTTGATGGTTTAGAAGGAGACAAATCAAAACTATTTTATGAATATCTTAGAATATTAAGGGAAGTTAATCCAACATATTTTCTTTTAGAAAATGTTAAGATGAAAAAAGATAGTGAAAATGAATTAAATCAATATCTTGGAGTGAATGGTATACATATAAATTCATCATTAGTAAGTTTTCAATCAAGAAACAGGATTTATTGGTCTAATATACCAAATATAAAAATACCAGAAGATAAAGGAATTAATTTTCAAGACTATAAGGATACTGATTACGAATATTGTAAACAATTTAAAGTAAATAAAACTCCTAGTAGAATTAAATGGTGGAATAATGGGTCTGGTAGGGTATTTGAACCACCAATGAAATGTGATAATATTACATATAAAGAAAAAATAAATACATTAACAAGAAAACAAGATAGATGTCCAAATAGTGGGTTAATAGAATTTGATGACTTTTGTAGATATTTAACAAAAAGAGAATTAGAATTAGCTCAAAATGTTCCAGTTGGTTATACTAATTGTGTTTCAATCCGACAGGCTGAAGATTTATTAGGGGATGGGTGGACAGTTGATATTATAGTTCACATATTAAATAATATACCTAAAATAGAATATAATACTCCATTTCTAATATCACCTAAATTTCAATTAGGCAATACATATGTTATAATATAGTAAGTACTTTTAATGAGAGGATGTTGATGTTATATTATGATAAAAATAGTTTACAAAAAACCAAATGAAAAACCTACTATTATAGAAGTTGAAAATACCCTAGAAAAATTTCAGGAGTTAGTAGGTGGTTATATTGAAATTGTACCGGCTAATGACGATAGAAGTATATTAATGATAGTTAATGAAGAAGGTAAGATTCATAATTTGGAAAACAATATATTATTAGGTGGTGAGAGTATCGTTGGCAATGTGGCCTTTATTCAAAATGGGGATGATGGAGAGTTCCACAGTTTAACCGATGATATGGCAAATGCGATTGTAAAATTGTTGAGTTAAGTTATTCAGTGAGGACTAGTTTTTTCTAGTCCTTATTTTTCAATCCTGTAATAAACATGAAATAATTATTTATAATCTATTGCAATATCCCTCAATCTAATGTATTATATGTATATAAAAGGATATTGAAAGGGGTTATACATAATGAAAAAGGTTAAAACTTATAAAAATTTTGTGATAGCTGAAACAAATGAGCAGGAGCGAATCGAGGAAAACAAAGACTATTATGCAGTATTTCATAAAGATGAATGGGCATATGGAGAAGGATTAAGAAATGATGAAATAGAATGTAGCACTATTCAGCATTGCATAGAATTTATAGAATCATATTAATAATCAAGGAGTTGAATAAAAATGCTTGATGGAATGACCGAACATGATCAATATATTAAAATATTAAACCTATTTCTAGATCATTTAAAACATAGTGCAAATGAAATGTTAGATATACTTAGTGATAATGGGGATTATGAAGAAAGATTTGATATTAAACTAGGTATTAACGGCAAACATATTATCCTTCCCTTGTGTGCTGATAATTATGAAAGACTAGTAAATTTTATTGAAGGCGAAATAAAGGAGAATCAATAATAATAATAATAATAATAATAATAATAAATCCAATCAAATTATATATTCATGTTATGTAATAAATTTAAGAAAGAGGGTACATATAATGGCAAAAAGTACAGGAATTATTAGAAGAATCGACGATTTAGGTAGAATAGTTATTCCAAAGGAAATCAGAAGATCATTAAGACTTAAAGAGGGAGATCCTATGGAAATATTCTCTCAGGATGGTGGAGTGTTATTTAAAAAGTATTCTCCAATGGGAGAGTTAGGTAGTTTTACACAAAATTTTGCGGATTCTTTATTTGAAACAACAGGATATATTGCTTTAATATGTGATAGAGATTATGTAATAGCAGTAGCAGGAATATCAAAAAGAGATTTCTTAAATAAACCAATTTGGAATTTAGCTCAGTTAGCAATGGAAGAGCGAGGTACAAAGATTGGTTATACTGAAATTGTAAAAGAGGAATTTGAATATCAATCCCAAATAATGACTCCAATAATTTGTGAAGGTGATGTTGTTGGTGTAGTAGGTTTGATATCAAAACAAAAAAATATGGAAACGCCAGAGCAAAAACTAGTTGAAATTGTTGCTAGAACTTTAGCAAAACATATGGAATGTTGATATTTATCCCATGAGTTGTTGCTTTTAAGTTATACGAAAATTAAGAAGGAGTGTATACATAATGAACGAGAACGAGTGGATGAAAGAATTAAGAGTTGGGGACAAAGTAGTAATATCTAATAGAAATGGTAAATCAATAACGACAATTGTAAAGATTACTCCAACTGGTATTATTAAAACAGAAAAAGGAGCACAATTTAATCCAGATGGATTTCAAAGAGGTGGAGACACTTGGAGTAACTATTCTCTGAACCAATTGACTGATGAATTACAATTAGAATTTAAGAAAAAGGGATTAGTGAAAAAATTTAAGGAGATTGATTTCTCTAAATTAAGCATCGAACAACTTGAACAGATTATAAGTATTTGTAATTAATTAAAAATAAGGAGAGGATTCTAAAGATGAAAAATGTAATTATTGAATGTCAGGTTTTTAATCAAGTAGGAGAAAAAGAAATTATAACTTTTAGTACAGATGATAAAATGAAAGAGTTCTTTATTTATAATAAAGATCATCAGTTTGTTAGTGCTAGAAAAATTGTATTACTGCAAACTTACAATGTTTTGACAGAAGACTTTGAATGGATTTAAAGTCTTTGAAATGATGTATTGAAAGGATAATTAAAAATGACTGAAGAAGAATTTTTAAAAGAAATTGGTGAATTCCAACATTTGTTTAATATTGTCGAGGAGCCAACTTATTCAAGAGAACGAATATTAAGACGCACTCCAGAAGATGAAGATTATAATTATTGGTATGAGCGATTTATAAAATATGGTGGACATCCAAATGATTTAATTAAATAAATTGTGCATTTATGTGATTAAGAGGAGGTGAATCATATTATATTTCTTAATCCAAAAGAATTAATACCTACTCAACCATTAGAAAGTTCTATGCGTATGAATCCACAGTTTATAGGCAACAGTATTGTTGAGTATGGTTTTAAAGAAAATTTTCCAATAATGATTTTTAAATATGGTGGAAAGTATTATATAAATAATGGTCATCATAGAGTAATTGCAAGCATTTGGGCAGATTTATCCTTAGTCCCTTGCGAGAAACTTAATATTAAAGAAATAGAATTTGAGTATGATAAAATATTTAAAGATTTTGTAAAAGAGAATCTTTTGCCGAAAGAGGATTTAGATACTTATTTTAGTTATTTAAGTAACATAGTTCCTTTAGATAAGAAGATTAAGAAATTTAAGATGGCTTGAAAGAATGGTTTCTTGGGATTTGGAATTGGAGGAATAAAGATGGAATACATCAATTGGGAATGTAAAGATTGTGGATGGCAATGGGTAGGAGATAAAACAGATGCATGGTGTCCTTATTGTGATGAGAATAATATTTATTCACCTACTCATATAATTGAAGAATGAAGGAGAAATTTAAAATGATAGAAAAACAAATTATGGTTCCTAAAACAGTCTATGAATCCATTGATGGGCAACAATTCGAAAATAAATATGATGCTGAAAGACACGACTGTCGATATTATTTTAATAATAATATGAAAAATAGATACCGCAATGTTATGGAAATTGGGTACTGTGTGCTTAATTCCAAAGAAGAAGCTGAAATTTTAGAAACATTATCTAGGAATGGTTATATTCAAAAAGGGTTTTATAGTCATTATTTAAATGATGAAATTAAATTTCCTATTATGGTTAAATTTAAAGAAGAATTTGAGTTATCAACCATAATAGCAACGAAAAATGATTATGATAGATTTAAAGATATGGCAGAAAGATTTCAAACGCTTTGCAAGATGTATGAGTCAGTAAATTAACTATAGGAGAAGGGTATGATGGCAAATTGATCACAATTAACGATGGCTCATTATCGGAGATATATTTTGATTATGGTGAAATGATATATACTAAATTCCAAAAAGGGAGTTACATTGAATATATTCCTTTTGGAAAATTTATGTCGTTTACTTGCTCTAAACACTGTATTGATTTGGTGAACGAAAATGGAGAAACAATGCCATTGGATTTATGCTATAGATTTGTCGAATAAAGAGAAGGGGTTGAAAGAAAAATGACCAAAGAAGATTCTTTAAGAATTCTAAATAAATGCATTGAAGAAATTAAAAATATGAGTCAAAAAGAATTTGACCAAAAAATGTTATTACAGGGAGCATTTTTTGATGAATATTCATATGAGGAAGATGGTTTTAGTTTAGTATTATCTCATGAGCATATTCCAAAATAATTATCATGAAAGGAGTCTTAATAATATGGAAACAATTAAACTTTCACAACTAGATCCAAACACAACTATTGCATATGGAAGTAGAAGAATTTTAGCATGTGCAGAAAGATTACTCTATGATATTTATGAAGGGAAAAGAAAAAGAAAAGTTATTGCGATTATTGATGATAAAAATTATGAAGTAGAATATGATGTAAAACGAGAACAGATTAAAGAAGCTGTAGTTTGCTGTAATCATAATAAAGAGGTTGATAAGGATGTTAATATATGCCCATTTGGTTGTGATGATTTAGCAGACAAAGAGGACTATGGCAGTTGTTTGGAAATAAGACATTTTTTAATTTAAACCCAACGAAAGGTAGGTTGTAAATTATGGCAATTTGCGGATATTGCAATAAAGATATGTCAAAAGTTAATTCGTGTGTTGAGGTTGCAATTACAATCAACAAAGAAGTGTATAAACCAATACCTTATGGTCAAGAAACAAGAATTAATTGGGATTATTCTGTAAGATGTCATGATTGTAATGTTCAAGTTGGCGGATTACATCATCCAGGTTGTGATGTGGAAGAATGTCCTGTATGTCATGGTCAATTAATTTCTTGTGGTTGTATAGATGATAATGAAAAAGAAGAAATTAATTAGAAAAAGTTTAAAAGAAGCTATTATTAATTAAAAACAAAAATATAATATTTTATTTCCAAACATGCAGTCAAGGAATTGACAACACTTGTAAGAATGTTACAATGTTAAAGAGCTAAGAAAATTATGGTAAATATAAATCAATTAAGTAATTAGAATTAACATAATTACTTAATTTATATAATAAATAAAAATGGGGAGAGATTAAGAAATGACAGTAAAAACTAAGAAATGTAAATGCGGGGCAGAAGTCGTTAAACTTGCAAAAGTTTGTCCTGAGTGTGGCAAGAAATTTATGAGCCTCGGTAAAAAGATACTTATTGCATTTGGGGTAATAGTAGTTTTAGCTGTAATTAAGCCTGGATCAGGTGGGGATAGTACACCTACATCATCAACTCCAACACCTACTGTATCAGAGAAAACTGAACAAATAGTACAAGAAAAAGCTGATGCTTCGAAAATATCAGATTCAGACAAAGTGCTGCTAAAGAAATCATACTCTACATTTGACAATCAACAGCAAACACAATTCGCAGAAATTAAAGAGAAGTATAAGAATCTATCTAATGCCGAAGTGGCAGACATTAACGCTGATTTCATAAGACTATCTAATGAAGAAGTAACATACTTAGCAAAACAAGCAGAGGAAGAAAAGAAACAAGCAGAAGCTAAAGCCATAGCTGATAAGAAAGCCGTATACCAGAAGTGGGTCGAAGATCAATTTAGTGTATGGGATGGATCGAATAGGTATTTAGTAGACTTACTAAAAGAGAACCTAAACGATCCAAAAAGTTTTGATCATGAAGAAACAACATACAAAGATATGGGAGATTATTTAATTATTAAGATGACATATAGAGCTAAGAATGGTTTTGGAGGGTTAATTCTTCAAAATGTTACGGCCAAATCAGATTACAAGACTAATGTAATAAGTATTATATCTCAAAACAATTAAATATTTTAAATATCAAAAAGCTCCTTTCAATTAAAGCCGGGAGGAGCTTTCAATTTAATCAAGGTGATAGAACAAAAGATTGAAAGGTTTATGATATGAATTGGAAAGAAAGGGAAAAGCAAGAAATTACTAATCTAATATTTGATATATCTATGATATTAATATTTTGTATATTATTTGTTTTTGTTATTATAACTCTATGAATCGAAAGTTTGAAGTGAGGAAGGAAGTTGATTATTTAATGATTGACTATTCAGGAGGAAAAATAAGAACATGTACTAATTGTCGAGAAGAAAAAGTTGATGAAGAAAAACAAACATTCATCTACCGTGATTGGTTAGGAAATAAAAGTGATGCTTGTTTAAGACCTATTTGCGATAAGTGTATTGAAGTAGGATGGTATGAAGAAGAAAGAGGGAGTAAAAGGTTATACATTGGTACAGACAGACTTTATCAAGAACCAGAGGAAGAAAATTACTGGCCTAGCAGAGAAGATATTCTTGGAAAGGAGGATTATAATTAATGAAAAACAAATTACCAATGACAAAAGATTGTGAATATTGTACACATTACTCAGAAAATGAATGCTATATGGGTGGATTTAAATTAAATGAAAATGAAGTAATTGAAAAGTGCTATTATTCAGAAGGAAAACGTAAAACTCTTGAAGCATTTGATTCAATGGTGAAATCAGGAGAATTAAGGGTATTTGAGTTTGAAAATATAGAACTTACTGAGAATGAAAAAGTGATTGAAGAATTAAGAGAAGATGCATTAAGAAAGTTATTTCAAAGTTTAGGAGTTAGTTTGGCAGATATAATTGGAGAAAATAGGATAAAGGAGGGAATATAATGGATATTAATTATTTAAAACATCTTAGAAAAATTTATGAAAATTATTCAAATATTAACGGAAAAGAAATAGAAATAATGTGGAAAATTATTGGTAGATATGTTGGTGAAATAGAAAGTGGCAAAATTAATTATGGGGATTTTGGAAGATATGTTTCGATTTTGATTGAGGAAAAAAATGTGAATTAGATTTTGAAGGAGTATGATATAAATGCAACAATCAAAAGTAAGCGATAAGAATTATGGAATTATTATGGGAACACTTGCATTAGCAACATTTGGATTATCTGCAAACTTTGCTTCGTTCTTTGGTAAGGGTAATAGTCATTTAACTTCCTATATATTTGCAGGTGGAATAGGAATTGGACTTATCGGAATATCAATTTTTCACTGGACGAAAGGTAGGTATATGTAGGCCGAACGAATTAGATAATTCAATTGACTTCTAAATTCAAATTAATTCGGATATAATGTTAGTGAAAGAATTATAAAGGAGTTGGTTATATGTCTATTGTTGATTTTATGTTGTATCATGCCTTTAATGAAAATAGGTTGAAAGTTATTTGGTATAAATTTTTAACAAAAATTCCATTTGTGAAAACTACAGGAAACCTTACTCTTGAATTTAAAATTGAAGAAGAAGGAAATCAAATTAGTTCTGCAACAGAAGAATTTCTTAAGTTTTTAAAACCATATAAAGAAAAAGGATTGACAAAAGACCAAGTATGGAGAATATTCCTAGATGATTTAAAAAAATACAATATTAAATCTAATGCTATTTTTGAAATGATAGATACGTATTGGGATGAAATATGATTTGCAATACCTCGAAACACGCAACTTAAAGGAGGATATCAATGAAAGGTCAATTATTATTTAGAGAAACTAGTCAAATAAGCAAAAGTGGGAAAAAGGTATTTATTGTTATTGGATTAGTTACGCAAGATGAAGATGAAATGATTAATGATGGGTTTAAATATGATTTACTTGATATGGCAGTACACAAGGGTAAGGATTTTAGAGAGTTAAATGATTCAATGTCTCCAGAAGATTTGCTTAGTGAGTCGATTTGGAATATTAAATAGTAGTTACCTCGAAACGGTGATTTTAATTGATGGGAGGAATTGAATAAAATGGATAAAGGTGATTTAGTAATTAGCAAATATCATGGAAATGGTGAAATAATTATTGTAGATGAAAGTATATATGTCATTGCGTGGGATGTATATCGTGATGGATTATTTTCATCCGATGATTATGTTGAATATTCTTTACCAGAATATGACGAAAGATATTATGGAACATATACAACAGACGATATTAAAAAGTACGAAATTATAAAAATGAGGGATTGAAATGAATTGTATTAAAAATAATTTATGTCATAATAACACATTATTTTGTTGTTATTCCTGTGAAGTAATGAAATGTGAAACAAAAAATGATTGCAACGAAGATGAATGTGAAAATCATCCAAACTATGGTAAGGTCGAAGATGAAGCGAGTGTAACAATTACTTTAGCAGAATATAATAAATTAAAAGAGTTTAAATCTATGTATGAAGGATTAATGAAGTAAATATAAATTATAAGGAGGTTACGTATTGAATAATGTTTGGTTAGTGAAAATTGTTTTTACTGATGATTGTACTTATTCTTACCGTGAAGTTGTAGCAGTATGTACAAATAAAATCGATGTAATAAAAACTAAATATACAGCAGAAAAATATTATCCTTCTTATCAAATTGAGATTGAAGAAGTGGCAATTAATAGATTTTTAGGATAAATGATGTAATGAAAGGATGAATTATAATTATTATGAAACTATTAATGTGCAAACATTGCGGAGATATTTTTAATCTTGATTATCAAGAAAAATGGTGTAAATGTAAAGGAGTTAGTGGAAAATATTTAGATAATTTAAATGCTGAATATCACGGAGATGATGCTATTCCCTTAGGTTTTGCAAATAATAGCGTTTCAATTGCTATTAAAAATCAACCATTAAATGGTATGGGATATAATTTTAATGCCTTTGTAATTCCTAAAGAGTGTGGAACATTTATTAAGAAATAAAAGAACCAAACAACTATGTTACTACTAGAAAATTATTCTACATTCAAGTATAATAAACCATGAGGTGAAAATTATGCAAGTAGAAATTATTCATACAAATGAAACGGGTAAATGGTTGTGGGCAATTCAAATGTATGATACAGATGTTTGGATTGATGCTTTTTATACCAGAGATGATGCTATTAGACATTGTGAGAAGTATGGGCATGAGATTGTTAGGATTATCGGAGAAGATTATTAAGATGGGTTAAGATATATTAAAAAATTAGTAATATTTTTTGTTTTTGAGCATACTATAAATCACATAGAAGCAAGAAATAAAATATTTAAAGGTATTGTTTTACTTGGAAGGATGGTGTATAATAATGGTAAGAGAAACTGATTTAACATTCATAAGGAAAGCAATTGAATTTTTAGAATTATCGAGCGATAAGCATGGGGTATTGCCACATGTTACGATTATGAGAATTAGGGATATTATTGAGGAGTTGGAAAGTATTTTAGAGGAGGAATATTGAGATGGAGAAATCATATGCATATTATATTTGCTTATTAACTGAAAATTGTTATGATAATTATGTTGAAGGAAAATATATTGATGGTGATGGGTTGCCAGTTTGCGTTGATTTTTCTGTTGCAAAACAATTTGACAATGTAGAAGATGCTCATAAGTATGCAAAAGACAAGGCAAAATTAGAATTGGGTGAATATGCTATTCATGGATTTTATATTTAATTTAAAATAAAAGGAGTGTTGAAATAATGAAAAAGATTAGATTGATTAGAACAACTATCATTGAGTTTATTCCCAATCCAGAACATTATCCTGATGAATATACCATTGAACAAATGGCAGAACTTGAGTGCGACCAAGATGATAGAGAGTTATTATTTAGTGGAGATCACCTTTCAGATGAAGTAAAATATGAGATAGTCGAAGAGAATAATTGTTCTCATTGCGGAAAACCAGTTTTTCAAGGAATGAATCTTGTTGAGGTTGAAGGCAAAAGATATCATTTGAATTGTTACTATGAAGATCATTTATTAATAGGTTAAAAGACGAATTTCATGTTAGGTTTTAAGTTTGGAAAATGGAAACATATGTGAGTAAATGAGAGTTATAAAGGATGGGATATTGAATCCGTAAATAATGGGCGTGTTTTACGTACTGATGAAGTTGCGTTCGATACTAAATTAACAAAAAGTGAAGAAGGTATTTTAATTAATAAGGATGATAAGAGTTTGTTTTCGTATAATATTAGTTGTACTCCTAGTTGGGAAGGGATGTATTTCGGAATTATATTTGCCAAAAATAAACAAGACGCATTAGAAAAACTTAATGTTCAATATTCTTGGGAAAATGGTTTGAATATATCACTGGATGATATTGAATTATTGGACTATAATCAATTTGAAAATGATTGCTATGAAATTGGTAGTCACAGGGAATAAACCGTGAATTTGCTAGGAAATATGAGGAGGTTTTAAAATATATGATTGAGACAAATATGACATCTGTAATTTTTAAAGATGAAAATGATAATATTTTGGTTAGATATGGATGGGACATGGTAATTCCACAAATTGGTTCAAAGGTATCTTTTTCTCCTTATGATTCAAGTAAAAAGACACTTGCTGTACATGAAGGAAAATTCTTAGTTAAAAACGTTGAGTATAATTATAGAGCATATGATAATTGTGGAGGTATTAATAAGAAAACAGATATAGTTATTACATGTGAAAAATTAGCTTAAATATTAAGTTTCAAAGGTTTAGAAAGGAGATGCTACATATGAGTTCTGAAGAATGGATTAAAAATTTAAAAGTTGGAGACAAAGTTGTAGTTGCTACTGGTAGCTATGGCAGAAGAATAACTACAGTAACGAAAATTACGCCAAAAGGATTTATCAATATAGAAAGTGGTCAACAGTTTACTCAAGATGGTCATCAAAGAGGAGGAGATACTTGGCATAGGGCTTACCTGTCTGAGTTGACGGATGCTGTAAGACTTGAATTCAAAAAGAATAGTTTGGTACAAAAATGTAAGGAAATTAATTTTGAAAAGTTGAGTATCGAGCAACTTGAGCAAATATTATTAATATCGAAGGAAGGGGAATAAAAATGAAGAAATTTGCAGTTGAAATACCTATTGCTGGTTATGTCCGTATTGAGGCTGAAGCAGAAAATTCAGAGGATGCAATCGAAAAGGGTTTTGATATTGGTTATAAAAATGAGGATATACAGGAGAGATGGATATGTATGAGAAATTAGTTGAAGGAAATGTTTGTCACACATATTATACAAGAGCAACAGCCGAAGAAATTGAAAACGATGAAGAATAACCATAGCAAATTATTCTTTTGAAGTATTTTTTAGGAGGTAATTATATGGATATTTATTACCGTCTAATGATTTTATTTATTATTGGTATTGGCCTATGTATAATTTCAGGTCAACGTCGAGAATTATTATTACAATTGTTAACATATATTATAATAGGATCTGTAATTTTGTATTTTGCTCCAATTTTATATCATTTCTTTAATAAGATAATCCAATAGGAAAGGATTTGATTAGAATTCGTATTTGGCATCAATCTCTTATATCCAAGTTGCCATCTAAGAAAGATTGTCGTGGTTGCTCTAATCAACTTGGAGGACAACATACCGAAATTAGAATGATGCTAGGGTCTAATTAAAAAGCATGGAAAACTAAATCATTCTACTGTAAATTATGCTAATGAATATCCTATAAGTCATCTTAAAGCATATGGATTATTAGTCATTGATGAGATGTTGAAGCGCGAATTTAATGTCAGTCTTGATATTATTGATGAGTATATGAGTGATATTGAGGCAGTTAGATTATATGAACTCGCTAGTAATAAGGGGTTTATTATTTTTGATAAGCATCACAATGATGAGTATTTACAAGAATGCCTTGATAATTTAGAAGGCAAAGGAATTAAAATTGTAGCTTAAAGAAAGGAGATTAAGTTATGTTTTATATTTATAAAAGAGATGACAATAAAAATGAAACCAAATTAGAATTCATTAAAACAGAATCAACCAAAGAAGACGCAATTAGAACTTGTAGAGAACTAAATATTGAATATCTTGGAACAGCATATGCACCATATTGTTATTTTGAAAAATAACTTAAATGAAATTGAGCAAAAGAAAGGATAAATTATGATTATTAGTTTTGAGAAAATTGTTGATAGATTTATATCCGGATATGGTATTAGAGCAGTTGTTTTAAAGATTGAATATATTAATGATAATGAATGTGAAATATCTTTGCGTGGAGGATTTTCAACAAATATTAAGGTAATTGAAGATATATTATATAAAGATGGTTCGCCGTATTGTAGAGTTGAGGAATTGTTTAATTAAATACTATAGTGGTTCATAGGTTAAATAAATATAACAATATGAAAATAATAAAAGGAGAAAATATTTTGGCAAATAGAAAATATAACGATTACCACAGAATCAATATAGAAGGACTTGAAGAAAAACAATGTATAGATTGTTTAGAATGGTATATTATGAACAATGATAATTTTGGTACAGACAATAGAAACAAAGATAGATATAATATTCGGTGTAAGAAGTGCCAAAAGGAAAATGGTCATAAGGCATATATGGCAGACAGAGATAATAGGTTGGCAAAAGCTATTCAATGGAAAAGAGATCATCCAGAAAAATATTGGACAGAAGAATATCAAAAAACAAAAAAAGCATATGATGCTAAAAGATCAACTAAACTTACAAATAAAGAGTGTGCAAGAAGAGCTAGAGAAGCTGGAAAAATATTAGAATGGCAAAGAGATAGACCAGAAAAGCAAAAACAATATAGAATAAAAAGAGAACAACACAAAGCACATGTAATTTATAAGAAAGAATGGATTGCTTGTAAAGATTATTTTGAAAATACCTGTGCATATTGTGGATTACCTATCGAAGAACACTTGATTACTAGACTTGGAATTAAAAAATTGGGTGATTTTCATAAAGAACATGTAGATAATAATGGAGCTAATGATTTAAGTAATTGTGTTCCTTCTTGTGGAGTTTGTAATTCATCCAAACATGAAGATTCATTACAAAAATGGTATACTATAGATAATCCGGTATATTCAGTAGAGAGGGAAAATAAAATATTTAGTTGGTTAAATGGAGATTATAAGAAATATATACAAGAACATAAACAATAAAAATAGTTTAAAATATAAATATTTACTAATTGAATACATATGTTATACTAAAGAAGTTAGAATAAATTCCCATAAAGGTGTGGATTCATGTTATTTGAGAAAGGAAGTGATTTTTATCTTTAAAGATGATGAATTTGAAGTAACTATTAAATGTAAAAAATGCGGTACAGAAAATAATGTAAATATTTATGCATATGTAGTCAGAAGGAGAAGCAAGATTTATTGGTGCAGTTGGAGATATAATTGAAGCAGTAGATGGGGTTGCTAACCCTTATCAAATAAGATTTTATAATAAAGATATTCAGAAAGTTAATGAAGACATGGGAAGTAGACTATTTTATGAGTCTGAATTGTATTTTTTGTAAATTAAAAAGAAAGGTGTGTTAATTAATGAATGTTGGAGATATTTATAATGCTGAATGGAGTCAAGAGGTAGGTAAAAGCGAAGAGTGTTTTGTAATGATTAATACTATTCTATCTAAAGAAATGGTTATTGTTGCTCCTTTAATGCAATGTACTTCAAAAGAATATAGTGAAACAAAACATGCTAATGGATTGCGATTTGCTATTAATAAAGGCCAAGGTGGGATGATAGAAGATAGTATAATGTTGGTTGATCATTCGAGATGTGTTAATGTATCAGTTTTAAAGAATAAAATTGGTAGAGTAAGTAAGGAATTAAGGAAATTTATAGCAAAGAAAATACAGGGATAATTGGAATCAGCAAGTAATTTGAATGGAGTGGACTTTATGAATAAAGACAAAATGGTAGCATGTAACGGTACTATAATGTCATTAGAAGAAGCAGAAAAATTGAATATGCCAATATATGAAGTGTCTGATGATTGGGTTAATAGTATTTTAGATCAAGCGTATCAAGCATTTATGAACGGAGAAAGTAAGAAAACATTATCGGCTAAAAACAATGGTAAGGCAATCAACATCTAGATTTATAGGTTATAAATCTTATTTAAGTGTTATAATAGTTGCATAAACAACAAAGGAGATTTATTATGACAATTTTATTAGATTTGGAAGCTACATGTTGGGGTAAGCCAGAAAAATATAAACAAGCGCATTCTGAGATTATTGAAATTAGTGCAGTAAATATTGATGATAAATTTAATATTGAAAGCGTTTTCTCTGAATTAATTAAACCAATTAAAGAACCAATATTATCAGATTTTTGTATAAATCTAACTAGAATTGACCAACGAGATATTAATAATGCAAAAACTTTTTGCGAAGTGATGGAAAGATTTGATAAATGGGTTTTATCAAAGGAATTTATAAACACACTTACAGTATGGGGTAACTATGATGAATTATTGTTAAAACGCAATCTTAAAATGAACAATATCTATAAAGGTGAAATATACAGATATGTTTATACCAAACACATTAATAACTTACAAAGTAGATTTGAGTCACTAATGTATTTGCCTTGTAATAGTTGTTCATTATCAAGAGCTTTATCAATTATTAATGAACCATTTCACGGAGATAAGCATAGTAGTTTAAACGATGTTAAAAATCTACTTAAAATATATCAATTTGTTAATAGAATTAATAATCGCAGATATATACAAAACAATCCTCAATTTAAATTTTACATTGAAGAGATTAGAGCTAGAAATTTTGAAGAACAGCAACGAAGAAAACTCAATAAAGAACAAAAAATACTTACTAAAGAAAATAAAATACGATAAATCGAGGATTTTGAGCTATTAGGAGGTAAGAGATGAAGACCTTAAATAATATGATTAGAGAGATTAGTGATTCATTATTTGGAAAATCTCAAGAAATAAGGTTTTCCTTATTAGACTTATACGAGGAAATGGAAGACACTATTAAAGATTCTAATAAATTTTCTAAAGAGGAATTAGTTTCTAAAATGCAAAAGTACCAAAATGATATTTATGCAATCAAAGAGAAAATAGATAATTTAGAATAAAACTTTGATTTTATCGTATTCTAATTAACACAATTTTCACAGATAGTAATTAATTTACCATTAATATATTTTGCCGTAATTCCACTATTGCCACAAAAATGACATATATAATTATCACGTTCTAATATTTTAGATATAAAACCATCATCTTTTTCATTTGGTTCTAGTAAATAAACCATGTCTGGCCTATAAACTTGAGCTTTTCCTATTAATAATAGTCCCAATACTTTTCTTCTAGGAAGTTTAAATACATTTGTTGCGTAATGTGTTATAATCATAATATTTTCTAATTCTCTATTTAAACTGTTTACTCCCATATTAAAACCACTATATTTTGCAATTTTTCTTTCAAAAGATTTTATTTCACAATCAAAACAAATTGACTTTTTAATTGTTTTGAATAATTTATCGTCTTTATTTGATTTACATTTAGTACACTTCATTTTACAATCACCTCATATATTTGTTTATTAGTAATTTAACCAATATATTACTGTAATATTCAAATGATTTAAAACTTGATTTTAATTACTTTTAGGAGGTTATTTTATGAATATCTATCGTTGGGTAAAGTTTAATAAAGAAATAACTGAAACACATTCGTATTATAGTGCTACTACTACTTACTTTTATAAAAACGAAGTAATCTATGATGGAAAACTATATTTTTGCACACAGGATAATACAATAAATATTGCTCCTATTGACTATGAAGATTAATTAGTTCCAAACAAATACTCATTTGCATGGAAAGGAGAATGTAAGAATGAATATGTTGTGTAATAATATTACAAAATGTCACCATCAAAATTATAATACAGAATTACAAACTATGACTTGCGGATGGGAAGAGGCAGAAGATTGTTCTCATTGTATTAAAGAGGAATTAATTTCAATGTGGAAAAAAGAATTGAATAAAGTAAAACAATGTCCACAAAGACAAGATGCAATAGTTGATCAGATGATTGATTTACATTATATCGCTAATAAATTTGGATTCTATGATGCAGCAGATTACATTAAGAGAGTCTTTATTGAAAAATAATGCAAGGATAAGGAGATGAAAAATCGATGGCAGAATTCTGTAAAGAGTGTTTCAAGCAATTATTTACCGATGACTATGAAGACTCTCAAATAATTTTATCTGAAGATTTAGATTTATGCGAGGGCTGTGCAGATTTTAAACAAGTTGTTGTAAGAATAATTGACTGAATATTTACCTTTACACAGAAACGTTTGTTGGGACTCTAGAGATAATTGTTGGTTAGTTCAATTACGAGTAGAAGGTAGAAATACATGTTTAAAGAAATTTCCACTAGAACAATTAGAAGAGGCAGGAGTCTTCGCTGAAGAGATGCGACAAAAGTATTATGGTGAGTTTGCAGGGAAAAGTTAAATATCACATAGAACAAATATTTTATTCACCAAAATAAAGGAGAGATTGTTATAATGAACAAAGATAATCTTGGAGATCGAATGAAGGGTTATGAAAACATTGAAAGAAATTATATGACAAAGAGAATGCCAACACTTATTCGTTTGGATGGCAAGGCATTTCATACGTTTACAAAAGGATTCCAAAGACCTTTTGATATGGTATTAATGAAGAGTATGTGGGACACAGCACAGTATCTTTGTAAAAATGTTATGGGTTGTAAGATAGCATATACTCAAAGTGATGAAATAACTTTGTTACTTACTGATTATGATCAGCTTACTACTCAAGCATGGTTTGATAAAAATATTCAAAAGATGGTTTCTGTTTCGTCAAGTATGGCAACAATGGCTTTTAATAATGCTTTTATGGATAATGTGAGTGAATGGGAAAGAAATCAAGAAGATATTACTGAAGGAATAGCAAAACAATTTAGCACTTACCTCCAAAAAGCATATAATGCAATGTTTGATAGTCGTGTCTATAATATTCCTAAAGAAGAAGTATGTAACGCCTTCATTTGGAGACAACAAGACGCTACTAGGAATGCAATACAGATGGTAGGTTAAGCAAATTTTAGTCACAAGCAATTACAAAATAAAACCTGCAATCAAATTCAGGAAATGCTGTTTCAGGAGAAAGAAATTAATTTTAATGATTTGCCAACATATCAAAAACGTGGTGCTTGTATTTTGAAAAAGAGTTATGTTAAAGAAGGGTCTGATCCTTTAATAAAAGGAAGTAGATTATATTTTGAAGGTCAAATTGAAAGGACAGAATGGGTAGTTGATGAAGATATTCCTATCTTTACACAGGATTATCTTTACACAGGATAGAGATTATATTGAGAAGTATTTGTAGTACAATGAAATATTGTTTTTAAAGGAGGAAAGAGTAAATTATGATGTATAAATGTAATAAATGTGGAGTATGTTCATCTGCAATAGAATGGAATGCGAGAACAAAAAATAAAATTGGTATTATTGGATATGTTAATCCAATAGAAAATAATGATTATGGAACATACTTTTATTGTCCAAATTGTAATAAGGAATCTGATAGAGATGATATTGAGGAAATATTAGATGATGAATGTGATAATGAAATTGTAATTATTACTAAAGATGAAGATATTAAATGGTTGTTAGAAGAATTGTTAAGGTCAACCAGGTACGCTGACGTTGATTTTCAAAAGATTAGTGAAATTGCTAAAAGAAATGGTTATACAATTGATGATGATTTGGATTTAGAAGAGATTGGAGATGATAAATAATGTTTAAGAAATTTAATTATAATCTAAACCATAGCAGAGTTGGAGCTATATGGGGTATTTCATTAATAATGATTTTATTAGGTTTCTTAGTGCAATTTATGCCTGGAGAATTTATTATTCCTAAAAGTCAAATGATTATATTTCTTTTAGGGTATGGATTGATATTTAATTTTATCATTGCTACTTATACATTAATTAAAGGGGATTTTAAACAACCTTTGAATGTTACTTATGTTTGCCCTACTGCTAGGAAGTATTTGAGTGAACAAGAAATAAAAGAATACGAAACATCAGTAGAAGACGAAATTAAGAAAGATATAGAATTTGGTAAAGAAATGGTTAAAGCATATAAGGAAATATAATAATAAAAATGAGGTATTAATAATGTTTAAAATGAAACCAATTCAATACAAGTTTCAACCAAAATTTACTCCAACAAAAGATATTTATAATAAGTATATTATTGCAGAGCCTTTTGAATGGGATAATGGTTATGGGATTTCATTTATAATTGAAGCAGAAATTCCATTAGAAGGTAAAATTGTTGGCTCAAGAGTTAAAGTAATGGAAAGATATGATTATTTTGATAGAGATGTAGATTATGAATTATCTTTGTTATTTTCACCATTATTTAATGGTGAGATAAGAGGCAAATATGCGGAGAGTGTTGTTTGGAATATATTTAATAAGTTGTGTAAGAAAGAGAAATGGTTAGAAGATCATTTTTGTGAGTATGTTGAGTTTTTGAATAAATGATAAAAACGAAGTGACTACTGTAATAGGATGTGCGGTTGATATTGATATGGTCTATACATACCAGTGTAAGTCATGTCTTGAAGTAATGAAGTCATATAGTTTATGGGAAGGAGTAAAATAATGAAATCACAATATATTTTAACTGAAGAGGAATATGAAGAAATTATTAGAATTATTGATGTAATGGACGCAGATTTAGGTTCTCTCGTTGGTCATATGGATGATGTAGCTCATGTAGAAAAGTGTGCTGTATCTTTAAGTAGGGCGTTAGGCAGGTTAGGTAAAAACTTAAATAGATAAAATGTGGTATTTATAGTAATTAAAGATTGAAAGGAATTGATTATTAAATGGGATGCTATGATATGGTGGTAGGTAATTTTGTTTGTCCTTATTGCAATACTGTTGAAAGAATTGTATTAGATCAAACTAAATCTGGGGCATGTAATTTTACAGACTATGGGTTAGGAGAATGTGCTCCTGGATTTTATGAAGACTCTATTGATAAAGGAAGTCATAGTTGTAGAAATTGTAAAACAGAATATGATTATGTAGTAACATTTTCATCTGGTGTAATGACTTCTATAAAAATTAAAGATAAGATATTTAATAAGAGTTATACATATCATGAAGAAAAAGAATGTGTTCCTAAAGTTTATTCTGAAGAAGATTTGCAGGAAATGAGCAATCAACTTAAATGGATGAAACAAGTATTAGATTTCAATTATAAAAGAATTGAACAGTCACAAAATATTGTTGGTGATATTCATCCTAAAATTGAATTATTAAAATCCAAGATTAGTAGTCAGGTAAATCAAAAATATGGGTTGTAGAAAGGCAGAAAATAATATGACAGAACCACTAGAACTAAGAGAATTAATCATACCATTTTATAAAATGAATAAAAGAGCCAAAAAATATTGCGTATATCATCAACCAATTAACAATAATTTAATCGTATTCAGTCCTTATGATGATTGTACTGTTGATTCAGTATGTGATGGAATAAGAAATAGTATGTATTTACATCTAATTGAAGTATTAAATACATACGAAAATGTTTTGGTTAGTTGGTCACAGGTAAGTGGTACAACAAGTGATTATACTATCTACTATGATATGCCTGTGAGTGAACTTAAAGATAAATCATATAAAGAGATATGGGAATATATTAGTGGATTAGGAATAAAGCGTGTAGGTGGTTATAAGTATACGGAAGTTAGAGATGGCGTTGAGTATAAGCTTGCTGAAAAGAACTATGATGACTTTGAAAGTATTTATATTATTGGAGAGGAGGGTTAATGTGAAATTTCAAGATGTATGGTTACAAGGTATTGATATATTTTCAAGTAGACCAATACTTAAAAAATTGGCAAGACAAAAATGGATTGATGACTTCGATATTAAATGGGTGCAATATTATAAAGGAATTAGGGTTTATAAGTGGTATGATGGAAGTATTAAACCATATGATCATAGTGAAGATGAAGAAGATGATTGGATTGAGTTAACATAAAATGCAAACTTTATGTTAATAAAAGGAGGAAATTATGAATTATTATTTTACAGCAGATACTCATTTCGGGAGCGAAAGAGTTTTTAAGTATGGAAGAAGACCATGTAATTCAGTTGAAGAAATGGATAGACTAATGATCAGTAATTGGAACTCTGTTGTTAATTCAGAGGATACTATTTATCATTTGGGAGATTTTGGTGATTATAATATTTCTCATGAATTAAACGGTAAAATTATTTTACTTTGTGGTAATTATGAAATGGATGACTTAGGAATTTCTATTGATGGATTTATCAAGTCTTTTCATGATCCATATTTTAACAGAAACAACATTGATTTAATTAATGCCGGATGCAGAAAACTAGAACAAGATTTTAATTTTCATAGAGTATTTTATAATTGTGGAGAAGCGATGCCGTTTTTAGGATATAATTGCACTCATAGACCAGAGGATTGTGATAAGAATAAATTTAATTTGTTCGGTCATGTTCATAGTTTATGTAAAATTAAAAGATATGGATTAAATGTTGGAACGGATTGTCACAATTTTAAACCTGTAGGATTGACGGATATTGAATTTTTTAGAGAAGCAATTAATAACGTATATGATAAAAATGTTTTTGAATGAGATTGACTTTGTTCATAAAATAATTTATACTAAAGTAAGAAATAAAGTATCACAAAGAGGAGGAAAATACATAAGTGTATGAATTAGATAAAATCGTCAAGAAAATGCGAACAACATATAGGAGGAGAAATATTCTTTGACCATTTAGATCAAGCAATACAATCGGAGCCAATAATTGAACAATTATATAATATGGCTGAAAGATATAATTATGATGTAAATATTATTGTTTCAGGAAAGTTTGGAACTTTCTTTAGCAATTGGTATACAGTGAATACAAATTGGGCAGATCAAATGATTATTAATGTAAATGGAGGACTTAGAACTGGATCACTAATTGATAATTTAGATTATCTTAGTGAATACATAAGAAATAATAAATTTGTATTTTTAGATGATAGCTATTATTCTGGTAAAACTCAAAGAGCAGTAAAGAATGAGATTGAACGTCTAGGTGGTAAATTGGTAAATACATTTGTTATTTATGATGGAAGTGTTAATAAAAGTGATGATGTAAAAAGTTTGTATAGGTATTATCAATAGGAGGAATAATATGAAATTTAAATGTAATTGTTGTGATGGTATTTACAATTCTCTTGATATTCACTTTACAAGTGCTTGTGATAATAATTGTTCACATTGTGTTGATAAATGTTTTGATGGGTTAAATATTTCTAAACCAAATGTTGAAGCGATAGTTAATACAATTATAGACAATCAAGAAGGTATAGACGATGTATTATTTCTAGGAGGAGAGCCATGCTTATATCTTGATGAATTATTGGATTGTGTATTACAAATTAAGCAAAAAACATCATTAAAAGTTTTTGTTACTACATCTGTTCCTAAAACATGTAAAACAAAATATGACAAATTTTTAAATTTAATTGATTTACTTGATGGAATAAATTTATCCGTTCAGCACTATAAAGAAGATATGGCTGATAAAATTAGAAATACAATCTCAACATATGATAGGCAAGAATTTTACTCTTCTCTTCCTCATAAAGATAAAATACGAATAAATTTAAACATTGTAAAACCATTTCTATATACCAAAGAAGATATCAGTACATGTTTAAAACATTATGATTCTATGGGTTTTAATTCTATTAAATTGTCTGAAATACAACATGGGAAGGATGTATTTGTTTCTTTTGAAGAGGTATTTGGAATCTCTTTAGGATCACCATATTCAAATGGATGCCAAACTTATTTAAATATGGATAAAATATTAAAAGGATTCAAAACTCCAGTTCTGTTAAAAAGATCGTGTTTTATGTGTGAAGATACTTTGAAAGCATCTTTTAATGATGGTATTAAAGTAATTAGGAATTTATTTAAATCAGCAGAAAATAAATATGGTGTAATTTATGAAAATGGATTATTAACGAAAGGATGGATTTAATATGTATACAAAAATATTAAAAGCGATAGTTAAATTACAAAGACAAATGGCAGGACATTGTGGAGGAAGTAGCGGTGGTAGTGGTCATTGTTCGTAGTAAACGCTTGTTATAAAGTAGTTTTAAAATTGAATTGAGGTGAAAATATGCCAGAATTTACAAAAGAATTGTTAGATAGAACCAAAGTGGAAACAGATTCAGTATTTGAATGGGCGATATGGAAACTTGTTTATCAATGTATAAACAATGATGTCCCAAAGTATATGCGTAGACAAAAAATAATCAATAGAGTTAATATAGAATTGGATAAATGGATATAAAAACATATTGAAAGGAAGTAATAAAAATGAATATTAATATAACCATTAATAATTGTATCGACTGTACATCACATCAAGTATTGCCTGATCCAGATCCTTTTGATTGGTTTTGTGATGACGATGTAAAAGTTGTCTGCAATATAAATAAGAAACAAATTACATATGCTTGTAGACCTTATAATATTAGAAAAGAATGTGATATTCCTAATTGGTGTCCTAAAGGTAAATAAGAAAGGATAATATAAAAAATGAGTAATATATGTCATTCTTGTGGTCAAGAATTACCAATAGACCATGCTTGTAAAATTAGAATTGAAGAAGATGGTAATATTTCATGTTATCATATTTATTGTCCAGAACCTAAAAAGTGTCCTGATTGCGGTTATCATCGGAATGTTTGTAATGAGTGTGCTGAATAATGATAATACGTAAATTTAAAAACTATTGGAAAAAGTTCTTTATGATACAATCTGTTGTAATAATACTCTTATCTATAGTCGGATTACCAAATAATATTGAAGGTATGTACTGGTGGTTGGGGATTGCATTTGTTGATATGGTTACTACTCATCCTATATGGTATGAAGAGGAGGAAAATAAGCAATAATGAATATACATGAATCAATATGTGATACATACAAACACAAACAACTAGTAAATAAATTCATGAATCAAATTATCCAAAGATTAGGTGAAAGAGCAATTAATCATGATAATTCTAAACTTGAAGATATTGAAGCAAATATTTTTGCTCAACATAATTCAAAATTAGCAGGAAGCACTTATGGTAGTGAAGAAAGTAATAAAACACTTAAAGATTTAAAAGTAGCATTGGATCACCACTATGCTAACAATAGACATCATATTGAGCACTATCCTAATGGTATTAAAGATATGGATTTAGTTGATTTGATTGAGATGATTTGTGACTGGAAGGCTTCAACTTTGAGGCATAATGATGGTAATATATTGATTAGTATTGATAAGAATCAGGACAGGTTTGGTTATTCTAGTGATATGGCGGGGATATTTAAGAATACTGTAAAGTTGTTTGAGTAGGAGGATGGTTGTTTTGTAGAATAATAAATAAATAAATAATTATAAAATGTATATTTGGTAAAATTAGTGGCAATAATATATTCACAAGGCAATAAAAGGAGTGAATATATTATGTCAGTAATGATAAATAATGTTCAAAAAGGAATTAAACGTGGAGATATTTTCTTAGTGAATCTACCTGATTCAAAAGGGTCTATCCAAGGTGGGTTTATGCGTCCGATGATCGTAGTTGCAAATCCCTTGTGTTGTAAACATTCTAGCGTTATTCATGCTGTACCAACAACAGGAAGGGTAAAAAAGTGGATGCCTACGCACGTTGAGATATTGGTTAATTCTAATTCTGGTCTTTTAAGAGATTCTACGGCTCTTTGCGAACAGGTACAATTATTGACGAAGGATATGCTTATAGAGAAAATTGGGCATTGTGGAAATTACATAATGGATGAGATAGACAGGGGTTTAATGGTGCAATTTGGGCTTGTTGAAGGAAGAAATAATGTTGCTTGTGCAAATTAAGAAGGAAAAGGAGAAAAATAAATAATTGAAAGAGTTTAAAGATTTGATTGGACAGACATTCAATAGATGGACAATAATCGGTACATCGGATAAAACAAATAAACATTATGATAGATATTGGTTATGTCAATGTAGTTGCAAAAATAAAACAGTAAGAGAAGTTAGAGAACTTAGTCTAACAACAGAAAAAAGCAAGAGTTGTGGATGTTATTCTAGTGAAAAGACAACGGCAATGAACAAAGAAAGGGGATTTAGAGATAAATATCCATATTATAAAAGAATAAAAAGTATTTATGACGGTATGAGGAAGAGATGTTATGATGAAAATAAGGATAATTATGATTCGTATGGAGGCAGGGGTATTTCTGTATGCAAAGAATGGTTAAATGAGTTTATGATTTTCTATGAATGGGCATTAAATAATGGATATTCTAATGAATTAACTATTGACAGAATAGAAAATGATGGAAATTATGAACCGAGTAATTGTAGATGGGCTACACAAGAAGAACAAGATTATAATAAAAGAAATACAGTTTATCTTGAAATAGATGGTGAATATAAAAATGTATTAGAATGGGAAAAATTTTCTGGATTATCATATTCAGTTCTTTGGCAAAGATATAATATATTTGGTTTTAGAACGAAGGAAGAGATGTTTAAACCAGTTAGACAAATTACAGAAATAATACATAATGGAAATGAAATTAAATTAACACAATTAGCAAGAGAAACCGGAATAGGTGTAGAAACTTTACGTTGGAGATATAAGCAGGGATTTAGAGATAAAGAATTAATAAGACATCCTGATAGATGGGCAGGACATGTTAAATCTACAGAAAAAAGAGTTAGAAAGAGAAAGATAAAAGAACAGATAGAGGCAACAGAAATAAGAGAAGAGGTGACTACCATTGGTAGAAACGCTGATAGCATCGCTTCTATTCTCTAAAATACATCTTTACATACAACTAGGAAAATTCCAAATACATAAAGATTCATATATAATAAAACCATTATTTAAACGATGGAGTATATACCCAGTCATATTTATGTCTATATTTTATATTTACATACAATATACAATGATGAATCACAATTATTATTTTCTTCAGCATCAATATCTTATAAAAAATTTAATATTATCTTCATATATGATTTTAGGAATTGATATACTTATAAGAAACAATAATGTTAAAAAATATCTTATGGCATGTTGTAGTTTAATAACTGGATTTTTATTAAATTATATCGTAATGTATTTCAACAATAATCGTATGCCTATTTTCCCGAATATTTCTTATTCTACTGGTTATACTCAATATAATATGATAATGAATGCTTCTATATATAGTGATTTTCATGTTCTAGGAGACCATACAACAAAATTTATTTTTTTGTCTGATATATTTGATTTTGGAACATCAATTTTATCGGTAGGTGATATATTTTGCAGATTATTCGCTTTTATAATTGTATACAATTCAGTTAAAGTAATAAATAAAATTATCCGAAAATCTTGACTTAATGTTTTGCATATGGTAAAATTATCTTAAAGATAATAAAAATAAGAAGGGGTAATGACATATGCAAAACATAATCCATACTTTATTAAGTACAATATTTATCTCTCTTCCTGAAGAAATATTTGCAACATGTATGACATTAATTTTATTCAAAAGGTTTGATCTGTTAGACATAAGAATGTGGAGGTACAACATAAAATGGATAATAATTCCTTCCTTATCAATGTCGATTTGCATAAATGTTTTTAAATACATAATAGTTTTGCCAAAATTATCAATCACTATAATTTCTTTAATTTTATTTTGGTCAATAATATACTATGTTATTAAAAAAACATCAATTACTGTAGAGAAAAAAATTATAGTAAAAACTGTGATATATTCTATAATAGTTTTTATAATAATAATTTCTATAGAATTACTATATATACCTTTAACATTTTCATTGTTAAAAATATCATATAATTTCTTTAATAATGATATATTCTATATGTTTTTACTGTCCATACCCTCCAGGATCTTAGAATTTTCTCTGATAACATTTTTTATAGTTAAAGTTAACGAACAAGTTAATGTAAAATTATATGATATTATTTTTAAAAATAAAACATTTACTAATTTAATAATTTTCATTGTAATATTTTTAATAATTTTTCTAATCTATATAGTTAAATTAATAGGTTACAACAACATTCTTATTGTGGGAAATTTATCAATATTAGAACAAGTCTTAATTATAGGATGGTGTTTAAGTCTTCCGACTGTATTTTTAATGATTTTATGGTATATGATTAATTACATGGTCGGAATTGAAAAACGTGTACACCAAATGTATGATAATCTTAATGATTAGAAGCCATTTGTTATGTATAAATAAATAGAAAAGGAGGTGAAATTATGAAAAATAAAATGTACATTGCTCTTGCAGGTCTGTTGTCTGCTTCGGCACTACACGCATCCCATATGTTTTCTTTCGCATTTACTTATCAACCTAAAAAACCTAATTGCATGAAATAATATATCCTACATATAGGGAGAGCTTTCGGGTTCTCCCTATAATTATAAAAATAATTTATTTTAAATATATTAAAATCTATTGACTTATCTCCTAAATTTGTGGTAATATAGGTATTAAGTAAATGTAAGGAATTTATAAATATCTTATTATAAAACAAAGAGGAGATGTGTTATTATGTTTAACAATTTATTAAAGAAAAATACTAATGAGGAAAATACTAAAAAGGATTTCAAAAAACTTGCAAATTATGTTATGTTTGCAAAAGGCAACAGAACTATTAATGGTTTTGCTGCGGATTGTAAAACAAATGCAGATTATTTAGCCAATATTGTTAATGCAAAAATAAATTCTTATCCAGATATTAAATTTCTTAAGATTATCGCAGACAATTCTGGTGAAAGAGTTTCGCTAAAAGATTTAACTTTAGCTTGTGGTTATTCGAATTACGTAAATAATGATATGGAACAAATAAAAAATATTGAAGTTAGGCGTGGATGGTTTTGCTATACAAATTTTGGCGATCAGGTGATCGATTCAGAGTATGGAGGGTATAGAATTTCATTAATTGTGCAAAACGATGTAGGGAACCATTTTTCTTCAACTTCAATCGCAATCCCATTATCGAGTCGCCGTTCAAAAGCAGAACTCCCCACTCATGTGAAAATCACAGCATCGGAATCTGGTTTACCCAATGATTCGATTATTTCTTGTGAGCAAGTTCGTTGCATTAGCAAGAGGAGATTTATTCAACAAGGAACAGTGCAAAAAGTTTCTGAATGTCCTCCAAACATAATGTTAAAAGTAGAAGTATCCTTACTCAAGGCACAAGGGGTTATACATCTTAAAATGAATGAACAAGAAGCTATTGAATACTTAAAGAATATGAATAAAGTTAAAACATTTAAACAACAAAATAATTATGCTCAAAAGACAAGTCGGGAATTAGCTTTTGCATAAATAAAGAAAGGAAGAATAAATTATTTAATGAGTTTTGTAGAAAGGGTTTCAAATTATTTAGCTATTTTAGTAGCATTAAAAGTACCAAATACTAAATATCCAACAAAAGAAGATCAAATTGAAGTTTTTGCATATGGATGGATGTTGCCAATTGGTGTATTGTATAAAGGAATTCTATTAATATGTTTTTCTATTATCTTAGGGATTTTAACAAACAACATGTTTAACGCTATAACGTCAGTTTTATGCATTACATTAACATTTGCATTATTAAGGGTCGTTGCCGCTGGTGGTTATCATATGAGTACGTATAATGGTTGTTTGATAATTAGTTACACACAATTTATTGGTTTTGCTTTGATGATCTTAATTACTTTCCAATATTGGACTCAATTATTAATATGGTCATTACTAATGTTGTGTTTATTTTTAGGGGTATATGTGAGTATCAGATATGCTCCAAGAGATTCACCCAACAATAGAATTACTGATACATCACAAATAAATAAACTCAAGAGATGGTCGTTATATTTTTTACTAACATGGACAATTCTAATGACCATCTTCATATTCTTTAATCTAAAACTGATTGTAATTTCAAGTTGTTTCGGATTATTATTAGAATTATTTAGCGTGAGTAAACTAGGGCAAATTTTTTACATATTCCTCGACAATAGAACAACAAAAACCACAAATAACCAACAACCATAAAACTAAATCCATCAAAAACAAAAAACAACCAATTCCTTCTTGACTAATGTATAAAAATAAAGTACAATGTACATAATGTAGATAGTAATTATTTATTATTTAATTACTATTTAGTTATTGTTAAAAATGTCAAGGAGGAATTTAAAATGAAACAAGATCGCTCAAAGTTAGAAGATGTCCTAATACCAATTATTGAAAATTATTCTAGTGACAACAAACTTATTGATAGAGTTGCAGACGTGCTAGTAGAAAAACATAATTTCTCAAGGGGTAGAGTTACAGGTGTTTTCACACAGTCTACTCCAATCAATTATTTTTCCGATGAAGAATTATGTTTGTTTGTAAAGCATCTTTATTCTTTCACACATGAAAAAGAACTTCTAGTAGAAGACTGGTTTAATGAAAGTGAAATCCAATCAGCAGATGTATATAAATTTGTTGATGCTGAAAAAACTACTAGAATTACACTTCATAACGTTGACCAAATTAGCCCTTATCAATGGATATGCACAAAAGAAACTTATCAAAATGTTGCTCTTTATATGAAAAATGGTCTCATCACTTATAATTCAAGAACTCAAAGAGAACCAATTGTTAAAAGATACGGAGACAGAGTAACACATGTCCCAAACATCAAACCATCTAAGGTAAGAGCAATTAAGCAAGAAATGATTAGTGGTAATTATAATCCAGATACTTTGATATGGAATATTAGAAAAGTAAATGGATTAGAAAGAGAAAAGTTCAGATATAATGAAAAAGATAGAACATTAATCATTGAAGTAGATAATATTTTTTTGGACGTAATTGATGGAGGTAATAGGTCTGGGGCTATTCTTCAAGCAGTAAATGATAAAAGCAATATCGACATGACAACTATGATTATGATTTATTACGTTTCAGAAGAAAAAGCAAAACAAATTATTTTTCAAATTGCAAAAGCAGAACCTCTTGATGAACAATGGACTGATCAATTTGATTCTTCTAATCCAAATATGGAAGTTGCTAAAAATATCAATTCAAAACAACGTATGAATGAAATGTTCAATCGTATTGCTCTAAACAATCAAGAATTAGAAAGAGAAAATAAACTTGTAACCTTTGATACCTTATCTAAAACTATTGAATATGTTTATAATTTAAAAGAGCAACCTTATATTGTGGCTGAAGAAGTTGAGGAGCATTTAATTTCCTTGTTTAATATTGTTATTGGGATGAACCACTTAGACTTCAATCAAAACCTCTCAGAAACTAGAAAAACTTCTTACCTTGTCTCTAATAACGCCTTTATTGGTTTTATTGTCTTAGCTGATTCACTAATGCAAAAATACAATTCTGAATGGAAAATCAAATTCAAAGAAATCCTAAGCACTCTTGATTTTAGAAAACAAAATTCTAATGTGGATTGGAAAAAAATTGGCATGGAGAACAACGTAAATCTTAGCACAATAAAGAAAATTGCTGATTATTTTAAAAGTTTAAATTGTGTTAAGAATTAATCAATCTTAATTAAATTATATCTAATATTAGGAAGGATGTTGTTTGTTGTGTCTACTTTTGAATTATTCAATCCAGATAGGAAAAATCGTTTTCTAAATGAAAGATATCCAAATGAGGGTACTAGAGCTACTAATACTACATTATTTAAATCTATAGGTCAATTTGAAAAAGACCTAAATATTGATATCAGCGATTTTAATCATTCTGAAGCTGTAGAATTATTAATGGGACTCAAGAAGAAAAGTTTTAGATCATTAGATGTTGCTCATTCAATTATTATGTCTTATGAACAATGGTGTTTAGATGAGAAATATCATAAGACATTTATTCCAGTGTTCAAATTAATTAGTAAAGAAGAATTGAAAAACTACGTCCACAAAGTAGCTCAAAAGAATTCATACTTCACTAGAGACCAAATGTATGAGATATGTTCTAAACTCTACAATGCTATTGACCAAGCAATTCTTATTTCATTATTTGAAAATATAAGAGGTAGAACAATAAAAGAATTTTCATTTGAGGAATTACGAAATCTTAAAAAGAAAGATATTTATCCAGAAACAAACACCATTATTACTACTAGAGAACCAGACCCTAAAAATGGTGTTTATCTTCCTCAGAAAATAATAATACCAGTAGATCCAAGGACTATTCAAATATTACTAAAAGCATCTATTGAAACAATGTATCATAAAGAAAATGGATATGATACAGGAGTACTAGCGTCTATGCCAATCAAAGACACACCATATCTTATTCGCACAATTGAAAAATTCACTATGGAAGATGAAGATAGAATTACAGTCGGGAATATTAATTCTAGATTTAAAAATTTTAGAAAATATTTAAACATGAGTTTCTTGTCGCCTACCTTAGTCTATCAGAGTGGATTATTCGACAAATGTTTAAGGAAAGAATTAGAGATTGGAGAAGAATTAAAACCAATACACTATAAACAAATATTTCAAAAATTAGAATTGGATGACCGCAATGGGGCAAGTTTAAAGAAAATGTATGAAATGTTTAAGCGAAGCAAGAATTCTAAGTCTACTGCTCTTAAATAAGGGGCAGTAGACTCATTCTTAATAAGCAAAATATAAAGTTAATTAAAAACTACTAATTTGTCGAAATATTAACTAATAAAGAAAACGAAAATGATTGCAATACCTTGGACATACATTTATAATTAAGTTACATAATAGAACATCAGTTCTAAACTGTTATGTAGAAAGGAATGTCTGTTTGGTCAATCAAAGCATAAATAAGAAAGAGTGGGTGTTGTAAATAATGAGAGATGTAATTAAAGATGAGTATCAAGTATTTACATTAAAAGATGATGAAAACAATTTTGTAGGAATTAATTCTATCTCATTCGACAAACCAACAGGAGAACATATTTACTCTTGGTCTGAAAGATTAGTTGGTGGATTTTATACATATACAAGTGATGAAGATGCCAAACGAGGATTACAAGTATTACAAAGAAAGGCACAAAAAATAAAATTTGTAAAACAATTCCATATAAAGGAAATAAATATGATTGAAGTTATGAGGGAGGAATACAAGATGAATATGAATAATCTAAATAACTGTCCATTTAAATGCAGAGTAATTGAAGAAAAAGAAATGCTAAATATTCCAAGTATGACTGCTTTTATGGCTCACATAAATACAAAGGAACCATATGCGGTGTGATGGGGGGGTTTAAAATCCCCTTTCCATTTTAATTTCTATTCTAAATACAAAAATAAATAATTAGAAAGTAGTTTTAACAAAATGAGAAAAATATTGTATACAGCAATGTGTGGTATAATTCTTGTTTCTAGTATGACGAACAATATTGTTAATAATGGCACAAGGGTTATTGGATTAAAGCATAGTAAGCAGATTAATTATGTAGGAAGCGATGTTAATGTTTTGAAAAAGTTTAGAGAGCAATACATAGTAAAGGAAGAAATTATACCTAAAGATAAAATATTTAAAGTGACTGCTTATGATTTATCATTCCAATCGTGCCAAAAGTCAAGAGGTAATTCTGAGTATGGTATTACAAAGGATGGAACTAACCTCAAGGGAGAAAATTGGATGTCTGCCAGGGTTATTGCAGTTGATCCCAGAGTGATTCCTTTGGGTTCTAATGTATTAATTGAATTCGTAGATGTTAAGTATAAGAAGTATTCAGGTATTTATGTATCAAGTGATATTGGTGGTGATATTAAGGGAAATAAAATCGATTTGTTTATCGAGGATAATAAAACAAGCAAACCAAGTAAAAAGGTAATTAATTTTGGTGTAACAACGGCAAGTGTAACAATTTTAGATTAATATCATAATATATTGCATAAACAATAAATAAAATAAAAAAGAAAAAGGGAAGAGGTTAAATTTTATGTTAAGAAGACCAGTAAAAGAAATATATATTAATGATGTCTGGCAGTCAATTCCTTATAAAAATCAAGATGATAGAATTGCCAAAACTGGTGAATTGGTAGCAAATAAAAAAAGAATGGGTATAAGAAATATTGAAGATGATGAGAAAGGAAATATAATTTATTCTCATCGAATGGAAGAAGGGGCATTTAATTAATACATAAAGTAAAACTAGAAAATCAAGCACATACTCTTTAGACCCACTTAATTTACGAACTTCATTCGTATAGGTAATAGTATAGAAAATTGTCAGAAAATAAAGAAAGAGAGTGAAGAGGAATGAGATTTTATACAAACGAAGAGGAATTAGTCGTTGTATCAAAATTAGCAGGAATCCAGTGTAACGGATGTGGAAATATATTTAATTCTGATCATGAAGATATGACGCAAAGATTTGACGATTTAAGATTTAGTTATAGAAGCAAATATTCCAATCAAAAACCTTTTGCTTTTGAATTATGTGAATCATGTTTGTTAAAAATAGTTAGGGGATTCGAGATAGTTCCTGAAAATTTTATGAGTGATGCATCACAAATATCGACATGTGATAATGATCATGAATTACACCAAAAAACATTTGATAAATGGAAAGTAACTAATGAATGGGAATATGACAATGAAAATTATTGGGAAGATTATTTTGAAAGTAAAGCAAATGATTCAGACGAAGAAAATAATGAAACTGCCATAATTTATCCATTTGTAAATTTTAAACCAGAAGTTACAGATTAAACCAAATGAAACTGAAATTCAATAGTATTTGTCTGAAGCAAAAAATAAAATATTAAGGAGTTGTAATTATGAGAATCAAAATTATCAGCAACAATATTAAATTTAACAGTAGTTTCACAAGTATTGACAAATATATTGGACAGATATTCAAAGTTGAATCACTAGAAGAAAACGGAAATGTTGATGTAAATATTAAAGATGTTGGATTAGTAACAATTTTACCTGATGAATATGAAATCGTAGAAAGCAAAGATATTGTAAGAGAATTAGATAATTTCATTGGAACTTATTATCCCTATGAGTTAGAGAAGGATGATGTAAAAAGTTTTATTTTGGCAAACAGAGTTAAGTTGTTTGAGATTTTAAGATAGAAAAGGAGGGTGAAATGACTTTAAAAGAAATAATTAATCAAAAAGATTGGTGGCATCTTAAAGATAAAAATTATATCATGGACGATGGTTGGATTAATGAATATAAACAACCATCTCCATATTCATCATTTATTTGGTGGAATCAATATACTTTCAAAACACCAAGATTATATTTTAGAATTGTGGTTCGTGAGCATACGGAAGAAGCATTGAGTAGAATATGCAAATCTGTTATAGGAAAATATATTTATAAACACAAATATACTGTAATTATTATGGGAGCTATATCTGGAGTACCATTGCCTTTAGAAATTTGGGAAGAAACTGAAAACCCTTGGAAGAGTGGAATAAATCCCTATATTGATTGTTTTTATTTTGGAAGGAAATATAAAGATTTAGAAACTGATTATATTGGAAAACAAGTAGGAACATCTTCAACATTAATAAAGGCATTTGATTATTTAGATGAAGCAAATGAATTCGTAGAGATGTGGAAAGTTAAATTAATTGAGGATCATAAAGAAGAAATTACATTAGATAAAGAGATTATTAAGTTGATTAGTTAGCATAAAATCTATGTTTGAAAGGAATAGGAAAGAAGGTTAACCACATGCTATTAATAGGAATTGACATTGGTTTGTGTATTGGTTTTGTGTTTGCATTTTGGAGATTTTACTCATATAGGAAAATATTAGTTCTAAAATCAGAAAAAATTAATAGAACATCTGAAAAAATTGGAGATAACTTTTATTATATTGTCCCTGCTGACGAATATTTAAAAATGGAACAACTTGCAATATTTAGAAAGTATGATGAGATAAGAGCAGAGGAGAAAAACAATGATTAACATTTTTCTTGACGATAATCGACCATGCCCTGACAGATTCATCATAGCACGTAACGCTTCAGATTGTCGTTTCTTGCTCTTAGAAAATGAAGTTAATATATTATCACTCGACCATGATCTCGGATATGTAGAAGCTGAAACAGGATATGACTTTTGTAAATGGTTAGTCGAGGTAGGATATAATAATCCAAGTATCTATCCTAAACAAATTTATCTTCATACAGCAAATGGTGTCGGAAGAGATAATATGTATCAATTATTAAACAGGTATAAACCAGATTGGTGTAAATTGCATAGAAGTCCAATGCCAAATAATGATTGATAAATAAAAGATGGAGTTGTTAATTATGAATCATAAAAATTATAAAGTATTATCTGGAGAAGAAGTAAAAATAATCAATGGAGTTTTCAAAGGACTATATGGTTATCCAGAACAAATTGAAATGAGCATTGGTGAAAATTCGCTAATACATATTCGAATTGATAAATATAATGTTATCAAAGTTAATTTTACTGATGTAGAGTTTTTATATGATGATTATTTAGTATATAGATTAAAGTGTTTAGGTGAACCAAAAGTTGATGAAGTTATTGGAAAAGTTAGGATGAGAAAAGATAAAGTTGAAGATTTTTTATTACAAAATTACAACAGTAAGGATTATCCATTTATTAGTATTTGTGCTGTACCAATGGATAAGGTTGAATTTAAATTTCAAGATAAGATATTAACTGTTGAAGAAATTAAAAAAATTGTAAATTAGCTTAAAAAATTATTTGAAGAAGTTAGGAGGGAACAATAAATGATTATTGATACAAGTAATATGTCCGAAAGAGAATTCTCTAATATTATTAAACAATTATTATCGGAAAGATATAAGGAAGCAAGTAAGATCAATGTTGATATGTGGAGCTATAGTAAACCACTTGACACTATTAAAATTACACCAACATATGAATTTAAATAGTGAACTACCACGAGCCTAAAGGTATCGTGGCTTCGAAAGAAGTCTAAGTTCACCAGACTAAGTATTCAGAAACGAATACTACGATAGAATAGTTACGACACCCTCGGTTGACGCATCAGACCGTTGCAACTGTCGTATAGTATTAAGTTAGAACTGAGGTAAGGTTCGGTGTACTATACATGTAAGCTATTTTATCCTTGTCGAGATGAAGTTGGATTCCCTACTTGGTCATAGAGTAGGGATACACACATCCTACTTAACGTAGAGAATTTATCAGAAAGGACTGATTTTTGTGGTGTATGTAATTAATTATGATGGAACTCCATTGATGCCTTGTACTTCTGTAATAGCTAGATTGTTACTTAAACAAGGTAAAGCAAAGTGTATTAAAAGAACTCCATTTACTATTAAACTTTTATATCAAACTACAAATTATACTCAAAATGCTACACTTGGTATTGATACTGGAAGTGGTAAAATAGGTAGTGCAGTAGTTAAAGATAATGGCAATGTAGTTTATATGTCACAAGTTGAAATTAGAAATGATATTACAGACAAAATGAAGCAACGTTCTAAATATCGCAGAAATAGACGTAATCGTAAAACAAGATACAGAAAAGCAAGATGGGCGAACAGAAAGAATTCTATTAAGAAAGATAGATTTTCTCCAAATATGATCAGTAAAATTAATTCACATTTAAAGGAAATTAAGTTTATAGAATCCATTTTGCCTACCACTAAAACAATTCTAGAAACTGCAACATTTGATCCCCACGCTTTAAAGAATCCTGCGGTATTAAATAATAAGTGGTTATATCAAAAAGGTATTAATTATGGTTTTGCTAATACTAAAGCGTATGTCTTGGATAGAGACAATCACACTTGCCAACATTGCAAAGGTAAGTCCAAAGATAGTAAGTTGGAAGTACATCATATCATTTTTAGAAGAAATGGCGGTTCAGATGATGCAGATAATCTAGTAACTTTGTGTAAAATTTGTCATAATAAATTGCATGATGGAGATATTACTTTAAAAGGTGGAAAAGTTAAAGGACAATTAAAACATGCTACTCAAATGAACAGTATTAGAACTCAACTTTTAAGATTATTACCTGAAGCAGAAGAAACATTTGGACATATAACCAAGGAACATAGGCAGTTATTAAACTTACCTAAAGAACATTATATGGATGCAGTAGTTATTGCAAGTCAGGGTAATGATGTGCAATTTAAAAATAATGTGGTGTTGTTTAAGAAGTGTGTGTCTGACGGTGATTATCAACAATCCAAAGGAATCAGATCAGAGAAGAGAATACCAACAGGAAAGATTCAAGGATTTAGGAAGTTTGATAAGGTTAAGTATTTAGGTAATGAGTACTTTATTAAAGGAAGAATGTCAACAGGATATGCAATATTAATGGATATCCAAGGGAATAAGATTAATTTAAAACCTATACCTAAATTTAGCAAAATGAAAAGAATACAGGCAAGAAAATCATGGATTATATCTCAAGAAATCATTCAAAATATCTCATAATGGTTCATTTAATATTTGTCACCAAATATCGTAAACAGTTATTAATTAAATGATATTGCAGAAGAACATGATTTTGAGATAGTTGAAATGGAAGTTGACAAAGATCATATTCATTTATTAGCAAATTATAATCCAACACAATCCGTATTGGATGTAGTGAGATTATTAAAACAAATATCAACATATAGAATATGGAGACAAAATAACAATCAGATATATTTATCTCAACAATTTTGGGTTAAACGAACATTTTGGAGCGATTGATATTTCGCTTGTAGTATAGGAAATGTGAGTAAGGAAACAATTGCTAAACATATACAAAGTCAAGGTTAGGGTAGCAATGAGCCTTCATCCACTATCTCTTTATAAAAATGGAGTTTCCAGAAAGGAGATAATTAAAATTGAGAAATAAATTAATTATAGAAAAAGAAAAAGATTTCATCAATTATCTTAAATACAAACACAATTCCATGACAGAAATTATTAAACAATTAAATGATGAGAAATTAGACTTAGAGACAAAACTAGTTGAGAATTTAATATGTCCAGAATGTTATTCTTTATTAAAAGAAGAAAAGCATAAAGATTATATTAATTATGATTGCACCAATTGTTGGTACGATACATTACATACAAGTAAAAATTAACTTAATTATTTGCTTAAATAATAAATAAATATACCAATAAATGGAGTTGCAATAATTATTAAACCTAAAATTCTAATCACAATTTTTTCTATAACCAAAATATATCACTTCTTTACAGGTTTAATAATATTAATCACAAATCATATGCGACAAAAAGTACCTCTTAGTCAGATTACCCTTCTAAGAGGATGAATGTAGGACGAGAGCATTTTAGTTGACGAGATTATCATATCCATGTTAGGAATAATTATACAAGGAAGGAGAAACAAAAAAATGAGCAGATTAGTTTATACATTTCAACTTAATGATCATCAGCAAGATATTCTTTGGAGTGATACTTGCCCATTTTGTTCATCAAAAATAATCAAAGTAGAAAAGACTGTTGATTTTGCCTGTTGGAATTGTTCGAGATGTGATACTTGTTTTAGGATAGAATAATAAATAAGTTAAAATAAAAAAGGAGCGAACAATAAATGAAATGTATAAAAGAGAATTGTAGAATGCCTTATATGTCAGGGAATACTGGGTTTTGTCATGAACTTGAAACATTCATCTTTGGTGAAAATCCTGATTGTCCTTTGCCAGATAAGATTTTAGAATTAGAGAAGCAATTAAGGGAGTATAACTGCATTATGGATAAGGTAATTGTTTATCATGCTAAAAATAAAGATAAGAAAGAGGTTAAGCAATGAGTGTAGTTGTAGCAATTAAAGATAATGATAAAATTTGGATTGGTTGTGATAGTCAAGTCACCTACGGTTATACAAAATCTACATTAAAATCGCAAAGAAAAATATGGAGAGTAGAAGACGAAAATAATTTAATTATAGGACTAGTAGGTGTTTGTAGAGATATGGATATATTATCTACAACAGAAGATTGGATTGAAGAATTACCTAAATTAAAGAATGAGGTTAATTTTAAATACATAGTTAGAAAAGTAGTCCCCAAGATTTTTAGTGAGTTAAATAAATTCGGTAGAATGGAAACAAAGAATGGTCAATGGTTTATTGATTCTAGTGTAACATTTGCTTATAAAAACAATGCTTATCAGATTGGACATAATGGTGAAGTTATGGAAATTGATGATATCTTAATTAGTGGTTCAGGGCGTACTTTAGGTATAGGGGCATGGAATAATTTAAAGGACAATAAAGAAATGAGCATTAGAGATAAATTGGTGCAAGTGGTTAAATCAGCTTGCGAGAGTGATTTGTATGTTAATTATCCAATTATTATCATGAATACTATGAATAAAGAAGTTGAGGTTATTGAAAAGTAAGGAGTAAATAATAATTAAACTTAATCCTTATGATTGGCAAGATGTTTTGTATTGGTATGAGGATGAGGAAGAAGTATTTGAGTTTATGAGAAAAAATGAGGATATGATTATTCAATATTCTTTAGAGAATGGAATGAATTTTAGGGATGGAATTCGGTATTTGTTTAAGGTAAGAGATTGATAATAGATTAAAAAATGTAATTAATCGGAAAGAAAGGAGGAAAGCAATATAAAAGAATTAACACATTTTGAATTGTTTGCAGGAATAGGAGGAATGAGTATTTCTGCTGAAATGGCAGGATTTAAAACGATAGGGCAATGTGAATTTGCAGATTATCAAACAAAAATATTAGAAAAACATTGGCCTACTGTGCCAAGATGGAAAGATGTGAGAGATGTTAATGCGAAATCAGTTAAAGAAAAAGGAATTAAGGGAATTACCATTATTAGCGGAGGGTTCCCTTGCCAACCGTTCAGTAAAGCAGGGAAGCATAAAGGAAAAGATGACGACAGATATCTCTGGCCTGAAATGTTTAGAGTTATCAAAGAACTCAGACCAACTTGGGTGCTTGGAGAAAATGTTATTGGAGTCACAAAAATGGCACTCGACACAGTGCTATTTGACTTGGAAAACGAAGGTTACTCAACAAGGACATTTATTATTCCTGCTTGTTCCATCAATGCTCCCCACAGAAGAGATAGAGTCTTTATTGTGGGTTGGGACTCCAACTCAGTGCGATGCATTGGGAACAAGAGGGAGGAGCAAAAGATTTCAAACGAGAACTCCAACTCCAACAGAATTTGTAATACAGCAACAGGAATTGAATGGTCAAGAAATCAATGGGAGATTGAACCCAATGTGGATAGAGTGGTTGATGGGATTCCCTCAAGGGTGGACAGACTTAAATGTTTAGTTAATGCAGTTGTTCCTGCACAAGTGTATCCGATATTTGAATCAATAGCAAAAATAGAACTCCAAAATACATAAAATATTATAAATAAAAACCTAGAAACCCTTGCAAATAGGGCATTTCAGAAATCAATAAACCCAATAATATCAGGATTTTGAAGGAGAAATTAAATGATAATAATTTGTAGCGATACTAAAGGACACGAAAATATTTATTATATAGAAAATGTTAATTCTTTAGAAGGGGTTAAGGGATTAGCTGATCAAGGATTGCCAATCAAATGTTATAAAGTTGATGGAGCAATTAATTTCAGAACATTATTTGACAAAGATGCTTTTAAAGAAGTTTATCTATATCTTAATCAATATTGTTCATTTAGAGAATATAAAGGACTGACTTACTTCTCAGATAAAAAAACAATTAATGAATTTTGGGAAACAGTTTGTTATTCTTGTAGGTGTAAATATAGTTTTTGTTGTAAGTATGAAAGAGATGGTTTTAAGTGTAAAAATCATAAGAAGGAATCCTATTGGAAAATTAGAGATTGGTTGAAAGGAATTAAATAAAATGAATTACATAAACATCACAGCACTTATAAAAGATGGTGGAGATAAACAATTGCAAATTACACCTGAAATGCTTGGTGAATTAGCATTATCAATCAAGAAAAATGGGTCTGAAGTAGTGCAATTAAAAGATAGGTCAATTATTATTGATGGAATATTAATTTCTGGCAAGAGGATATTGGAGAGAGGGTTATTATTTGTGGAGATTATAAGGAGAAAGGAGATAAGTAATTATGATTAAACCTTTAATTGAGTTGATAACCAATGAATCTGGAGATTGGGAGGTATTGAGGGTTAATTTAGGGGAAGATTTTAGGTATGCAGGACATTCAATATCTAATAATGGATGGATTGGCTTATTAGAAGTATTAGGTTATGAAGTTGAGAGAAAAGAAATTTTAGATGAAGATATAGAGAATGGAGATTATTAAAAGCAACGAAACCATTGATATATAAGGGTTTTAAAATTGGTAATATGGCATAAAGAGAAGTTTTAAGCTGTAAATATTCAATAAAAGGAGAATGAAAATATATGAATTATAATCACAGATATAAACCAACAATTATAATAAGTGCCTTCCCTGCTTGCGGAAAATCGTATATGTTCAATAATTATAACGACAAACCATTTACTATGCTAGATTCAGATTCAAGTAATTTTAGTTGGATTAAGGATAGTGAAGGTAACAACACAAAAGAAAGAAATCCAGAATTTCCTGAGAACTACATCAAACATATTAAAGATAACATAGGTAAAGTAGATGTTATCTTTGTGTCCAGTCATGATATTGTAAGAAAAGCATTGAATGACAATAAGATTAATTTCTTTATGGTTTATCCAGATAGAAATATGAAAAAAGAATGGATTAGACGATTTAGAGAAAGAGATAATAATGAAATTTTCATTAAGTTTATTTATGATAATTGGGATAGTTTTATTGATGAAATTGAAAATGAAGAGAAATGCTTGAAAGAAAAATTGAGTTGGGATAATTCATATATTAATAATAAATATCTTGGTGGATGCTTTGATACTAGCATGGGTAATTTGTCTAGTATGTGGTGGAATTAAGAAAAATCCAAAAAGCTAAAACCATTGTTACATAAGGGTTTTGAAGATCAATACTTCCGATGAAAACGATGATTCAAAGTATTTAATAATATATTATAAAGACAAAAATAAATATTTGACAACTAACCTCTTTTGTGGCATAATTAATTAGTAGGCAAAAGAGGTCTAAATTTTTATAAAAAGAAGGAGAGAAAATAAATATATGGATAAAATGATTAAAATGCAAGAATTGGTTAAAGAACTTAATAAATACTCCTACGAGTATTACACTCTAAGCAATCCAAGTATATCAAATCCAGAATATGACGTGAAATATCAAACACTAGAAAAATTAGAAGCAGAATTAAATATAATCCTTCCTGACAGTCCTACACAGAGAATTGGTGATACTATCCTTGACAAATTCGAAAAACATGAACATAAGGCCAGACTCTATTCAATGGATAAAGCACAAAATAATGAAGAACTTGACACATGGCACAATAAAAATTTACAATTTGTAAAACAAAATAAATTACCAAAAATCCAATATGTTGTTGAGAAAAAATTCGATGGATTGACCATAAATAATACATACAAAGGTATATTGCTCTCTTCTGCTACTAGAGGTACTGGTGGTATTAAAGGAGAATTAGTCACAGCACAAGTTAAAACAATAAAAACAATTCCATTAAGTATTCCTAATGATGTTCTCTTAGAAGTTCATGGTGAAGCATATATGAAGAAAAGTGCATTCAATAAATATAATGAAACTGCTGAAATTCCTTTGAAGAATACAAGGAATGGTGCATCAGGTGCAATCAAAAACTTAGACGCAAAAGAGACTGCAAATAAAAACCTAGATGCTTTCTTCTATGACATTGGATACAGTGAAGGACTTGAATTCACTACTTATATCGAAATGATGGAATTTATCACAAAAATGGGATTACCTGTTGATAAAGATTATTATCTATGTAACACCATTGAAGAAGTAAAAGAGAAAATTGCTTTAATTGAAGAACTGAGACCAAATTTAGACTATGAAATTGATGGAGCAATAGTAAGTATTAATGATATTCAAACAAGAGAATTAATGGGTTTTGCTACAAAGTTTCCTAAGTGGGCAATTGCATTTAAATATGAATCAGAAGAAACTACTACTGAATTATTAGATGTTGAATTTAATACTGGTCGTACAGGAAAAGTAACTCCTAGAGGTATTATTGAACCTGTTGATTTAATGGGGTCTACTGTTTCATATGCAACGCTTAATAGTATGGATGACATTAAGAAGAAAGGAGTAAAAATAAATTCAACAATATTTATTCGGAAGTCTAATGACGTGATCCCTGAGATTTTAGGTGTTGTTGAAGATAGTATCACAGATGATATGCCAGATATTAAAATGCCTACACATTGTCAATCATGCGGAAGCGAACTGATACAGGAGGGGGTTCATTATTTCTGTAAGAACTCATTAAATTGTAAAGCACAAATTGTAAAATCAATAGATCATTTTGGCAGTATTCAAGCTATGAATATTGATGGTTTTAGTGAAAAAACAGCAGAATTATTCATTGAAAATGGTATTATTAAAAATGTTTTAGATTTATTCAGTCTAGAAAGCAAAAAAGATAAGATTGTTAAATTACCTAAATTTGGAGTCAAGAAATATAATAATCTTATTCAATCAATTGAAAATTGTAAGAATGCAACATTACAACAATTTCTTTTCAGTTTAGGTATTGATGATATTGGACTTGGAGGCTCTAAGAATTTATGTATTCATTTTAACAATAATCTGAATAATATTATGAATGCAACTAAAAAAGAATTGTTAAAAGTAAAAGACTTTGGGCCAATTACATCTGATAGCGTGTATAGTTATTTTAATAATAAAGATCATCGTTTATTGGTAGATGGGCTGTTGAATTATATTCAATTTAAAAATGAAGAAAAGAAAGAGATGATTAATGTGAGTGATAATCCGTTTAAAGGAACAAAGTGCTACGCAACTGGTAGTTTTAGCAATTTCAAAAAAGAAGAAATTAAAGCAGTATTAGAAGGCCTTGGAGCTGAATTTGCAAGTGGTTATGCGAAGTCTTTGACGTATCTTATCGAAGGTTCTTTAAAATCTTCTTCTAAGGTTGATAAGGCGAAGAAAGATGGCATCCCTGTAATCAGTGAAGATGAATTTTTGGCAATGATAGGAGAGAAATAATATGTCATTTATCACAAGAATCACTATTCCAATATCTAATTATTATCGAGATGGTGTTTTTGAAAGTCAGTTGTATTTCGAATGTGAAACTCAATCTCCGACAAAACAACAAGTGATAAAATATTTAGAAAATAGTATTAAGGAAAATGAACAATATTACAAAGAAGAAAATATAGAAATTGATGACACTGATACTAGTGAGATTTTAGAAATTGTAGATGGTGTAAATGATTGGTTATATGTTAGCCCAACTAGTGTAGTACAAACAAATACATTTGTTAATCATCCTCAGTTTGGAAAACAACCTTTTTCATGGTCTGTAATTACTCCTGTCAAACTGTAAGTAAAATATAATTGAGCACGGGAATGAAAAACCTTGATCCAGTCACAATAAAAACCGAATCCCAAACGGTGTGATTAATAATAAAACTGGGTAATGCTCAATTTGAAACCCTTGCTACAGGCGGTTTGTAAGATTGTGAAATACGTTGAATTATCGATTTTAAAGGAAGTGAAGAATTTGTTAGAAGTCAAATGCAGTTGTGGGAATAAAGCACAAATTGAATCTATGGGATATAGAAATAAAGACAATAGTTTGGTTTTAACTTGGGATACAGATACTATGGGGATTGAATATGGTAATCAAGAAAAAGGATTAAGAATTAAATGCCCACAATGTAAATTGGAATATAATATTTTAAGAGTAGTTTAAATACATTCAAAGACCAATTTCATATATTCGAATTAAGAAAGGATGATAGCATAATGAAATTTAAAATTAATGATAAAGTAAAAATTATAAAAATATTAAAAGAAGATCCTAATTATTTACTTGGTAAAACTGGGACAATTGTTAAGATTATAGATGGTAATGAATTTCCTATTGAAATAGTGTTTAATGGAGAAGAATCCATGGGAATGGATGAGGTTCTTTGGAAAGAAAATGAATTGGAAGTTATTGATTCTGAAGAAATAATTTTACATTTAATTTATCTTCAAAATGACAGAAATATATCAGATGCATTTGAATATTTAAAGTCTAAAGGGGTAACACCTGAAATATATAAAAAACTATGGAATTTATGAAAATTAACAAACCCTGAAACCCGCACTACATAAGGGTTTTTAAAATCATAAAATACGATAAAGGACTATTTCATACCAAATAAAAATAAGAAAGGAATTAAAAAATGAGTGAAAATAAAGTTCAGCTACAAGTCAATGTTATCAACCAATTAAAACTACTGAGGCAGAGCACATTTAAAGATACTTTGTGCTTTTTAGATGAAGACATACAAAATGCACAGAGGGCAAAAGCAACAGAGGTTAGAGTAACTGTAGATTACCAAGATAAAACAGTCACGATAGAAAACAATGGACAAATTCTAAATAATCCTCAAGCATTATTCTCTATTGCTGAAAGTGAATGGGATGAAGATGTAAAATCGACAGAAAATCCCTTTGGTATGGGATTCTTCAGTAATATTACGGTAAGCAATCTGATACATATCTACACAGGAAATAAACTGATAACTTTTGATGTAGAAAATATGATTCAAACAAATGATACAGAAATTCAAGTTGAGGAATTAGAAGACCACTATGAAGGATTTAAATTAGTATTAAACAATTTCGATTTTAGCGTAGCTTCATCGAGTGATATCAAAGAAAGAGTAAGATTATTGGGAAGATATATCCATGAATTAGATATCTATTGCAATGATGATTTGCAAGAGAAAAAAGATTTAACCCAAGGAGATAATAGCATTTATCAATTGTCAATAGAAGATGCGAAAAGTTTTAAAGGTTGGATTGCTCTGGGTAATAATTTTACATACCAAGATAGTGTTAATATATTTTATAAAGGAAGATTAGTTACTAAATTAGAAAATGCTCCGTATCTCAAAGGTGATTTACACATTACCGACAAAGCATTAAATTTAACATCACCAGACAGAAAAGATATTATCAAGGATAGTAAGTTTTATGATTTTAAGGGTACAGTTAAAAAGTACGCTGAGAAACTATGTATGGAAACGATGCTTGAAAGTGACGAAGATGAAATTAATGATTTTACTAGTGCAATTAGTTGGTATGTAAATAAGAAAGAAATAAAAAATCTAATCAAATTTCTAACCTTCAAAAGTAATGATGAAAAGGATATTGATTATTTAAAAGGAGTAGCATTAGCAAAAAACAAAAATAAAGGCATTAATAATTTTAGGGATTATGAATTACATCTTCGAAAAGAGGCAAGTAAACAAAATGAATCCCATTTTGAAGAGGTATCTATCAATGCAAAAACAAAGACAAAACCTCCTAAAGCAGATGGTGTTGTGTATCACGAAAGTAGTAGCTCTTACAGTGATGGATATGTTGAAAGACCAGAGATTAAGGAAAAAGAAACTACGGTTAAACAAGGCGAAGTTATAATAAACAATGACCAACCAGTATTCTATATTGGGTTTTCTGAAGTAGAGAAATATGAATATAAACTTAATGTAGTAAAGCACTATAACTTAAAAATAATTATTGCTAGAAACAAAATTGAAGAAGAAATTCTTAAAAATATGAAAGACTCTGATAACGTATTACATATTTCAGAACTTAAAGAAGATATAACTATAGCTGGAACACTTTCAAACACAGAATTAAATACCAAAGAACAAAGAGCACTAATGTTACTTGACATGATTAGTCGGATGGTAGGAATTCCTCGTAATGCTTTTGCCATAGGGGATCTAATGGTTACAAAAAATGTTAAGGTTGAAAGTTTAAATCTTGATACTCAAATTATTGAGGACAGTATAGTTGTTATAATGGACTTTGAATCTAATAAAGTCTATGTAGATAGGAGTATTATTGATCAAAGAAATCTGAGAGATGATTTAGAAACCAATCTAGATATTAGTGACTATAAATTTATTTTAAGTAATCTTTTTAATATTGTGAATGAACTTAGTTTATTGGAATTAAAGAATGAAAAAGATTATATGAGTACAATATTGAGTATTTTAGGGAGTTCAATTTAAATCGTGAAACCTGCAAAGTGGCCTGTAGCAAGGGTTTTAAAAATCACATAATGGCATAAAATTTAACATTTATGGGAAGAGGGAGTAGTATGAGTAGATTAGTCTTAATCCCTGCTGTATATTTGTTTTTACTTAATGATAAAAATCAGATATTATTAATCAAAAGAAAAAATACTGGTTATGAGGATGGTAAATTTTCTGTTCCTGCTGGACACTTAAAAGAAGATGAATCACTAGAGGGTGCAATAATTAGAGAGGCAGAAGAAGAAATTGGTATTGATATAAATAATAATGTTGAATTTATTAAAATGTTACATAGAATACCTGAAAAGAGATTAGATTTCTTTTATAAAACAAAGCGTTGGAAGGGTAAATTATATAATAAAGAGCCGAATAAGTGTGAGTTTGTAAAGTGGTTTGATTTATATGATTTGCCTAATAATATAATTGACTATGTTAAAGAAATTATTTTAGAAAACAGGAAGGAATTGATAACTAATGGAGTTTGAAGACATTAAAGAACAAGTCAGTATATTGTTGGATTTAACAAATAGAAAGCAAGCACTTAAAATACTTGGTGAAATATTAGATGAATATTATGATCTCTCGGTAGCAAGCAATATGGTTAAAGCAGATTGTGATTCTTCTCTAAATAAAATGATGTTTGAAGAATGTCATTATTCAGAAGGAAATGAAGAAGCAGGATTTATTAGATTAAAAGATATTTTGGATGCAGTTGAAGAGATTGTAAATTGTGATAATTATAATAGAGTCGAGAATATTAGTTTTGAATATTTTGTTAGACCGGAAACAGATGAAGAATCAGAGATTGAAGAACGACATGATAGTGGTGTAGAGTGGTGGGTTGCAGATGAAAAAATAGATATTGATAAGGCATATATTCAATTTGATGGTAGTTAATTTCACAGGAAATTATGGATTCATAGGATAGGAGGAAAATATGTATAAAATCGCTATAATTGGAATATCTAATAAACCAAATTGCAAACCTTTAGACGATACAACAAATACAGGTAAAATCATTACTGAAATAACAAATAACTTTCCTGAAATTGAATTTT
>Ga0209318_1000322_pt1 | contig 48131 bp, 50 predicted proteins | sample RifGroE1_FD_183999 | JGI IMG/M metagenome (GOLD analysis project Ga0209318, IMG submission 183999) | Groundwater microbial communities from Rifle, Colorado, USA - Groundwater E1 (SPAdes) (version 2) | ecosystem: Environmental > Aquatic > Deep subsurface > Groundwater | place: Rifle, Colorado... | reverse complement strand
CACGCGCCTTATCCGGTGCCCCGGATCGCGCAAGGCTTGTGAGGGGTTGCCGGATAAGTCGTCGCCGGATGCCGAGAAAGGCACACAGAACCACAAGTTTATGGAGTTGTACTACTCAGGTGCTGGTGTACAGCCTGAGACGTTTAGCTTCATCGAGGAAGCCCAGGTAGAGCAGGTAGAACGAGCGTGTGCTATCGCCAACAAAATTCTCACCGACCTCATGGCAGTCCACGGACAGCCTGAGATTACCCTGGAACACGCCACCCGTCTGCCTTATGGCGGGGTGTTCGGCACCGTTGACATGAAGCTGTGGTTTCCAATCACCAAGCACCTTGTCACGCTGGACTACAAGTTTGGCTACAACGCAGTGGACGCTACCGAGAACGAACAGCTTCTGACCTACGGAGTGGCTGAGTCTTACGAGCACCTGGACGCTGAGACGTTCGACTTTGTTATTGTTCAGCCGCGTGTTGGCAACGGTCAGTCAGTATGGTCAACAGACAAGGAGTTCATCAGTCACTGGGAAGAGAATGTACTGAAACCCGCCATCGTTGCAGCGCAGGACGACAACGCTCCACGTATCCCCGGCTACAAGCAGTGCCTGTGGTGCAAGTTCGGCAGGCAGAAGGGTTGCCCCGAGCAGGCTAACCCCTATGTCGAGATGGCTCAGACCTTTGAGCAGGCCCAGCCCAGCACCTTCATGCCTGCTGAGATGTCAGCGGCTGAACTAGCCAAGCTAGTTGACCTGCTGCCTGAGTTGGAGCTGTGGATGAAGCACATCCAATCGGCAATCTTCACCCGGCTGGAAAATGGGGAGAACATCCCCGGCTACAAGCCGGTCCGCAAAGGCACCAAGCGGCGGTGGATCAATGAAGAAGAGGCGAGCAAGTACCTCGCCCGTAAGAAGCTGACTGAGAAGGAACGCTACGAGATGAAGCTCATCTCACCCAGCAAGGCATACACCAAACTGGAACTGGCGAAAGCAGACACACGAGCGAAGAACACCTTCAACAGCTACGTCGAGTACCCGCTTGGCGAGCTGACCTTTGCGCCTGTAACCGATCCACGGGAGGCGGTCAATCTGATGGAGGAAATGATTGCCGCTACAGAAGCAGTAGAGCCGCAAGCAGAACCTGAAGTAATAGAAGCCCAACCCGCGCAGGAGCAGGCCCAAACGCAGGTAATAGACCTGTCGTCCTTGTTCTAGAAGCGCAGTGAAACCGTAAACCTGTAAACCGTTAAAAGGTGAAATTATGAATACCCCTGGAATGCCTGAAAATGTAGTATTGTCGCCGGAAGGCCGTATCTGTCACATGAATCTGTACGTTCCGGCCCTGAACCTTAACAAGAAGATGACCTACAGCGCAACGCTGTTGCTCCCCAAGGCCACCACCAATCTTGGTGATATCCAGAAGGCTGTCAACGCCGCCATTCAGAAAGGAGTCAAGGACAAATGGAAGGGTTATATGCCACCCAACCTGCAGCTCCCGGTGTGTGACGGTGATGCCTACGCCGCTCAGAAGCCTGAGAAACGTCAGGCATACGTTGGGCAGTGGTACATAAACATGAAGCAGAACCCTGACTTCGGTCAGCCCGTCATCCTGAACGAGCAGAGGGTCCGATCCGCTAACCCGCAGGAAGTACAGGGAGGTGATTACGTAGTCGTTGTCCTTGAGTTCGTGCCGTATGACAACCTGCAGCGAGGTGTAGCCGCCATCCCCAAGGTCGTCCGTAAGACCAGAACCGGGGAGCACTTCGGCGGTGGTATCAGCGAGGCTGATGCCCTTGCCCTGGTAGGCGGTGAGATTGACCCGGCAGTAGCTGAGGTACTTGCTCCGACCCCTCCGGGTAACCTGGCAGGACTCTTCTAACCTCTACCGCGGGAGCAGGGCCAATAACCCTGCTCCCGACTAGGATGCTAGTCATAAAACCAGTACCCCTACCCGCACCGAGGAACTGGGTTGTCGAGGACTACACCGAGAGACGACAACTGTTTGGACCCAACACCAAAGAGGCTTGCCGAGGCTACTATGCAACCTGTGCAAAGACAACAATTGCGAAACGCGTTCGACGTAACCCTCGACTTCGAGACTAGGAGCCTAGTCGATCTGACCGAGTGTGGTGTGCATCGCTACGCCGAGGACGAGAGCACCGAGTGCATCTGCCTGTGCTACATGGTGGACGATGGCGCAGTGTATGGGCGAGAGTTTGCTTCGATAAAAAACATACCTGTTATGCTCGCTGAGCTGGTTGAGTCTGACGCCCTGTTCCACGCCTACAATGCCCAGTTCGAGTACGTCATCTGGAAAGAGGTATGCTGCAAAAAATATGATTGGCCTGAGCCGCCTCCATTAAGCAGGTGGCGAGATACAATGGCAGAGGTAGCGGTTGCGGGCTACCCACAGGATTTGGATACCGCGAGTAGACTGTTGGCTCCTGAAAACCGCAAGGATACCGCAGGCAAAACACTTATCAAGCAGTACTGTGTACCGCAAAAGGATGGTACCCTAGCCCCTATACATGAGCAGGTTTATCAAAAGTTTTTAAACTACTGCAGGCAAGATGTCCGGGCTGAACGTGCTGTCCATCACGCAGTAGCAGGCAAGATGTCCGCCAGTGAACAGAAGGTATGGGAGCACGTGGCCCTGATGAACTTACGCGGCTTGCCCGTTGACATCACCTCAGTAGCCAAGATCGTTGGTGTCCTTGAGGCATCTGCTATCCGTATGGCTGCACTGGTAACTGTCTTGACAGGTGGCGAAATAACGAAGGTCACCCAGACTCAGCGTATCGTCAAGTTCATTCGCCGGTTTGGCATTGACATCGACGACCTTACCGCTGACAGTGTGACACGAGCTATGGCTGACCCAGGCATACAGGCCAACAAGACCGTCATGCGTATCCTTGAGTTCCGTCAACTAGGTGGCAAGTCGTCGGTTGCAAAGTTCAAGAAGATGCTGATGTCAGTATGCAATGACGGCACCTTGAAGGGGTTGCTGAGATACTACGGAGCAGGCACGGGAAGACATGCAGGAGCAGGGTTCCAGCCGCAGAACCTTCCCCGGTTCAAGCACAAAGACCCAGAGGTGGTGCTCAACTTCTTCATGACCCAGAACCTTGAAGTGCTGAACCTGTTGTTCTCACCTGAGAAGGCAGCGAGTGGTTTGATCCGGCACATGATCAAGGCACGAGACGGAGAGCAACTGATCGTTGAGGACTTCAGCTCTATCGAGTCGAGAGCGGTGTGCTGGTTGTGTGGAGAGTTCGAGCTGTTGCAGCAGATCAAGGCAGGGTTGGACCTCTACAAGTTGCAAGCCAGTATCATGTACGGGGTACCCTACGACGAGGTGACCGACCAGCAGCGGCAGGCGGGTAAGATCGTCATCCTCGCTTGCGGGTTTGCTGGAGGTCATGGGGTCTACATGCGGATGGCCTTGGACTACAAGATGAACATCGTTGAAGAGGTTGCCAAGCAGGATGTCAAGATGTTCCGCCAGTCTCGCCCCAAGCTGACGGGCGGCTGGAAGGAGTTCGAGAACGCCGCGCTCCGAGCTATGCTCGAACCCGGTGAGATGATCTGGGTCAAGATCGAGAAGCCCGTGTTCTTCCAGTTCGTGCAAGGTTCGTTGCGGATGAACATACCTTCAGGCCGGGACATCTGGTACCCGGAGGCTCAGGTCGTGATGAAGGCCAACCGCTTTGGCCAGTCACAGTGGACGGTAGTAGCATCCTGGCTCAACTCGACCACTCACCATTGGGAGCAGCGTGACATGAGTGGCCCGTTGTTCTTTCAGAACTGTATTCAAGGGCTGTGTCGTGACATCCTTGTCACTGCCCAGCTCAGACTCGAAGAGATGGGCTATCCGCAGCATGGGTCAATCCACGACGAGGCTATCACGGTAGCGAGGAAGGACTCACACTGTACAGAAGAGGGGAAGGACTCACACTGTACAGAAGAGGGGATGAACCAGATCATGCAGGTGCTACCTAACTGGTGTCTGGACTTCCCTATTGGCGCAAAGGGTTATGCTGCCCAGAATTATAAGAAAGATTGATGCGTACTGACATCCTCGACATCAAGGAGCACCACGTTGAAGATCGACTAGTCAAGCTAGTCAAGAAGATGGGTGGCATATCTTACAAGTTCACCTCACCATCTCGTAGGTCGGTACCGGATAGGCTGATCCTGCTCAATGGTCACATCTTTTTCGTGGAGTGCAAGGCACCAGGTAAGACGGCAACTGATAGTCAGGCAGAGGAGCATCGAAAAATTCGGGAGCAGGGAGGGCAAATCTGGCTAGCCTCTAATTACGACGAGGTTGCCCTTATTTTGGACGTTTATTCTACGGGTAGGGAGCTATGGACATCGGTCAGATCGTCAATTTGAGGGGGTTCCAGCAACGCGGAAGGGAGGCTATCGTCCGTGGGTCCGCTGCGCTGTTCTTCCGCATGGGCTACGGCAAGACCCGTGCCACCTTGGCTGCGATTCACGACCTGATGCGTGACTCGTTCGAGGTGCAGAAGGTATTGGTCCTCGCCCCCAAGCGGGTCGCCACGGTAGCCTGGCCGGAGCAGATCAAGAACCTGCCGATCATCAACAAGCTGAAGTGGGTCGTGGTGCACGGCAAGAAGTCACAGCTTATCCGCCAGGATGCTGAGATGTATATCATGAGCTACAGCTCCCTGCCTTGGCTGTACAAGGAAGCGATCAACAATCCTGCTGGCTTGCCTCGCTTTGACTTGGTGGTGTTCGATGAAAGTACCTACGTCAAGCACCGATCGTCGAACCGCTGGAAGCTCTGTAATGCTCTGTTCGAGCACGTACCCCGCAAGGTCTTGCTGGCTGGTAAGCCCATACCAAACACGTTGCTGGATATCTGGGCACCTATCTACCTACTGGACCGGGGCCTGCGGCTCTATAGAAATTACACCGACTTCAGGACCAACCGCTTCATGGTGTCGGGGGGTGAGGGGATGAACAAGCGATACGTCCCGTTGACGGGCACGAAGGAGTGGATAGCTACCCAGCTTGCCGACATTGCAGTAACCGTTATGGAGTCGGAGGAGATACAGATGCCCCCCTACATTCCTAACTTTATCTACTGCACTATGGACGACGATGATTACAAGCAGTACAATGAACTTGTCAAGAAGACTTTGCTACAGGTCGAAGAACGCAAGTTCACTACGGCCAATGCAGGGATGCTCTCAGGCAAGCTCAGACAGTACGTGCAAGGGTTCCTCTACATGGAGGGGGAGCCGACCCAGCGATTCCATACAGCTAAACTAGATGTCCTAGTTGACATCCTTGAGCAGTCGCAAGGGGAGAACGCCTTGATCGCCATCCAGTTCAAGGAGGACGCGGCGATCATCAAGACGAGGTACCCTGACATTCCCGTGATCAACTCGGATACCCCGGATAGGTTGATCGAGCAGTATCTTGAACAGTGGAACGCAGGCAAGCTGCCACGCATGGTAGTGCAGCCAGACAGCGTGGCACATGGACTTAACATACAGGACGGAGGACACGTTCTGATCTACTACAGCCTGACTTGGAACCTCGACCACTATGAACAGCTCATCGCCAGGCTGGATCGGTCAGGGCAGACCAAACGAGTCGTCGTCCATCATATCGTCATGGCGAATACAATTGATGAGGTAATACTGGCCGCGCTGAAACGCAAAGCATACACGCAGGACAGCGTACTTAAATTGCTCGTGGAGTACCGGAGGGAGTTACTCAATGGCAGATAGAAAGTATCCTCGAATGGTGTTACTGGCGTGTGTCTACTGCGGACGTATCTCGTGGGCAAGGCAAGAGAGCTACTATGATACCCGCACCTTGCATTACTGCGGCAACCGGCCTTGTGCTGACTACTACCGCAAGTCGTCACAGACTTGGAAAGCCAAGGCCAAGGAGAAGGGTATCCCCTTGGTAACGATGCTGCGGATCAAGAAGGACAACAGAGAGCCTGTTGTGGTTGAGAAGGTAGACGTAAAGCGTAGAAGCAGGGAGGACGAATACTGGCGACAGCTCAGGCTGTCACGAGGGATAAGAGAAGTTCAACTAGGAGGCTAGTCGTGACACTCAAGGAAGCCTTCTCTTATATGTACTACGACTTGCTGAGTAACCAGCTTGAGGTCTGCCTGGTGCCCTCCACCACTCACAGGGCTAGGAATGGCTGCTGCTCTCGGGCAGTAGTCAGCAAGAACCCCAAGTGGTATCAAGACTTCTGTAGCGCATATGAGCATGACCACCGGAAGAAGAAAGCTAAAACTATTATCAAACGTCGTGATACCTTGGCGCTGCTAAAACGCCTGAGTAATGGTGAACAGGTTCGATCTAAGTACAGAGAGCACCTTACCGATATAGCTGAAACAATTCAGAAAGACCTCGCCTGGACTACTGACGAAGTGAAGTTCTTTGAAACTTATGGCGAACTCCCTATGCCTTTTACCGATCAATTCTGAGGACGAGCTATGTGGTTGACAGCGCAGCAAAGACGAGAGCAGAAGATTCAAGCTGGGCACTTTGGTAAGTGTGGCAAGATGATCATCAAGCCATACAGCATACCCGACGAAGAGAAGGACGCACACCTGAAGGTGCTTATGAGGTTTGTGCGTGTTACCATCTGTGGCTGTTGGGAGTGGACAGGCAGGATACACAACGGCTACCCTTGCTGCCCCACGCCAGGGGGATCAACCAGGTGGGCACATCGCGTCTCTTACGCCCTGTTCGTGGGGCCGATAGCAGAGGGTATGCACGTAGACCACGGCTGTCGAAACAGAACATGCGTTAGGCCAGATCATCTTGAGCAGATGACTCCCATCGAGAACTACCTTGCTGTGCATAGGCGTAAACGTAGGGATATCAGGAGGGCACAGGAGGCCGCAGGGCAACTGAGCATATTAACTCAACTAGGAGGCTAGTTATGCTGAACATGGCTGAAGCGTTGTTGTGGATGACCATCACGGTTTACTTCGAGGCACGAGGGGAGCCGAGGCAAGGTCAGATCAACGTGGGCAAGGTGATCCTCAACAGGGCACACCAGAACAACTGGCCGGTACGCAACATTGTACTGGCTCGTAAGCAATTCTCTTGCTACAATGATGGACTCGATGGCCCACTGATGATCATCCGTAATTTGCCTACCCTGCTGCGGATACACGACAGGATGCAGGATGCTATTGCTGAGTGGGAGGCAGGTAGCAAGCTGCAAGGTTCAACGCATTATTATGCGCCTCTTGGAATGCCTGGAGGCAAACCCCCCTACTGGATAGTGGACATGGAGTTCATCACCGCGATAGGGGGCCACAGGTTTTACAAAGAAAAGCGGAAGTCCTGAAACATGAAACCCCCGGTGGAGGCACACCGGGGGAACCCGTGATTGGGTTTTTACTCGTTGGTGAATAGCGAGAACTTCTCAGCAACTGACGGGTTCTTTGTCCCTGTGCCTACCCCAATACCCGGTCGAGTGCGCTCCCCTTTCATACCCACCCCTTGACTAGTTTGCCTAGTCACACTCTTCAGCACATCCTCGATGGACGTTTGCTGTGCCCTCGGTGCCTGCTGGCCTGATGCTTTACCGCCCATCGTCTTCCTCCGGTGTTATAACTGTTACGCCGCTTCTACCCATCACGGATGTGAGGGACTGCAACAGCACGTTGTTCCTGCGTAGCATAGCGCGGATGGCCTGAAGTTCTGCCGCAGGAGAAGCCCTCAAGAACATTTCCTTTATCTCGGAGACATCTGTCTGCAGCTTGCGCACGTCAGCATTGACCCCGCTATAGCCTCTCTTGATTTCATCATACTCCTTCTCGATTGCTTCGCTGTTGTATCCGCACACTTCGAGATGCCTATCCTCAGTCATGACGTTGAGTTTGCCGTGCTCCCTGTAGATAATAGCACGGTGGTCAGCCACACTCTGCTCGATGTAGCTCATGCGGGTGGCTATGCCTGGACGATCTGTTGTTCCCTGCACTATCTCCGACAGTTTTGTCACTGTCTCATTGCTCTCCTCGATGTCCGCTGCGTAGCCTCGCAACTTCCAGATCGCTAGGCCCCCTGCGGTCACCAGTCCTCCGACATACCCCATCCAATCGCGTATGTCACTGAAACTCCAGTCGCTCATGCCCTCTCCTAGTCTTCAAGAACCTCACGCATGTAGCGCTTTGCGCCCTTACCCGCCATGTACCATGTGATAGCCATAAGTCTAGCCCTGACAACCCACTCGAACATACCCTTGCTGACCGCGATGTTGTAGTACAGCTTGTCGATCAGCGGTTGCACCGTCACAGGGAGCCACCCCAAGTTAACGTAGTCACAGAGGACATCGTGAACACAGGAAGCCTTCATGCTGTTCTTGTTGTTGGGGCAGGGACCTGAGTTACCATCCCAGGGATACCACTTACCTATAGACAGCTTACCATCGGGAGTCAGCCGAGTCAAGGTGTCCACTATGTTGTAGCCGGTAATATCCGTTTGAATATCAAACGCTTCGGCTACAACATAGTTGTATCCACGATAGTATTTCATGGCTTGTTGTAGTGGATGGTGACTGTTTTGCTGTTGTCGTTCCAGGGGGCCTGAAGGTAGACACCACCATGACTTGTTCCGGTGTCGCTGTCACCCTCACCATTCGGACCTATACCAGGCTTGAAGACAAAACCGTCTTTATTTTTATCTGATGGCGTATCACAGGCATCGGGGTTAGCCCCACGGCAATTCTTGGAGGTGTTCTTGACGACAAACTCCTTGCCGCTGGAGAAGACTAACTTGATCGGCTGACCAAACTCAGGTCCCTTGTTGGCTATCCGCCAGGCTTGCCGGTCGTTGCGAACCCCGTAAGACGTATAGGTTGTCTGGTTTTTGTACGCCAGATCGGTTGACTCGCTGGTGATGGGGGGATTGACGTACACCTCATCGCTGTCCGGTATACCTGATTTTGGTTCAGTGGGTTTCGGTTCTACCGACGTAACAGGTACGTCGAGTACCGCAGGTATCTCAACCTCGACGGGCTTCTTCTCAACAGGCGTAGCACCTAGCTTCGGCACGGCAGGAGCCGCAGGCCTGAGCACGTTGGAGATATCCTTCAGCTTGGCTGCTCCCTGTGCTGCTGTACTCGCACCCTCAGTAAGCTGCAACCGCAGAGTAGGCGTAGAGGTAGCGGTACCGGCAGTCTCTTGATCGGTAGCGGACTCCGAGACAAGATCAAGAGGAGAAGTCAGAGTTATGCTACCCGCCCCGTGGTTGACAATGTTCACGTCAACCCGGATGTCCTTCTCAGTGCCGTGAGTTGACGAGTTTGCCCCACAACCTGAGAGCATAAGAAGTGCTACGAACAGAACTGCCCAGTACCTTTGCATAACGCCTCCCTTGTTTTGTTGTTGACTAGCTTCCTAGTTGAACTCCCCCGCTCGTTGCCGGTCATCGCATATCTCCGAGCGGGACTGTGCCGCGTGATTGGGCCTGTGGCAGCGCCTCGCCGCCGTAAGCAAATGCCCCAATATCATCAACATTAGCCCTGGTTGTCGTGGATTGAGTCAAGTATTCCATTATCGGGGTTAAGTCCCCCCCTAAGGCATTACCCGATGCAATGAGTGTAGGCAGGGCAGATGCAACTCCAGCAGCACTTGAACCTGAGCCAAGGTGGTAATCGCCAGTGGCGCGGTTGACAAAGGAGGGGTCATTGCCTGTTGGGCTTAATATATTTTCACTTCCGGTCACGGTTCCGGTCAACGTGTATCCTGTCCTTGTATTCAACCAACCCGGAGATATCCAGTTTGCCCCCATGTAAATATTGCCAGCGGCAGGAGTTGATCCGCTACCGTCATACTGTAAAACGACTTCTGTTACCGGTTGCCCACCAGTAGACGGTAATACATGGAGAATGTTGTTGTCCATGTAGACATTCTGTTCCGCACCGGATATCTGGAACAGAGCAATATAATATGATTCGGCCTGGTCCCTATCGACAATAACGGTGTTGTTGTAAAAATATAAATCCTGTCGCCAGTATGCCCCATTCGCTCCGGTATCTCCGGTGCCGTGGTGAACAAGGTATGCCGGGCCATCCCCATCAGCATAAAGCACATTGCCATATACCCAGGCATCGTCCCATCTGGCATCGGCGGCGTGGTCGGCGCACTCGTCCTGGCACTCTACCAGATCGAGCAGATGCCCTCCGTTGTGGACGTAGTTGTAGCGGAAAACAAAACCGGAAGACCTGTCCTTGATATTGTTCCCTGGGGAACCATCCAACGGTGGCCCGAAGTAATTACCCTCGAAAACTATACCCTCAACCTCTGTATATACATTGTGATAGAGGTAATCTCCGACCACGCCGTTGTTGTGGATATAGCAATTTTTGACGGTTATATTCTCGACGTTTGACAAGCCGTCTTTAGCGAAAATACCGTCCGTTCCTTCGGTGATTATCAGGTTATCGAGGGTTATATTGATACCCCCCTGAAAATAGATAGTCGAGGCGCTGTAACTGTTGCGGGTTAGGCTGTTTTCGTCCGTGGTCGTAACATCTGTATAATTTCTGATTTCCAGATTACTGACCGTAACCCATGCCGGTGATGAGTCCGCGTCCCCGGTTGTCGGCCCAAAAAAGAGTAGCCCTAGAGCAGAGTGATATTGCGGATCACCATATGGTGCAAAATTTGGACCTGTAGTTGAATTGGCCCCATCAATAATAGGGCGGTTTCCAGAGCCATCAGGCACCCCAATAACATCTATCGGGTTTGCCTCAGTCCCCTGCAATGCAGCAGAGATATAAATGTGCTCGTAGTACGGGGCCTGATCCGCTTTCGCATGGATGTAAACATTATCGCCAGCCACAAGAGAGGACCACGGAGCAGCGCCGATGGTGGTATATGTCTGCCCCGGTCCGATGTGATAATCTGCCGCCCATGCGTCAAAGGGGAATAGTAGCAGTACGAGCAGCAGGATGTGGATCATAGCGCACCGCCTGAGAGATTGTCGGCCCGATAGTTAACGCCATCTGCGCCACGATTTGCGCCAATGCCGATGTACTGGCCGGTCGCATAAGTCGCATCCGTTTTCGTCCCCAGTGACTCATTTGCATCGTCAAAATCACCGTCAGAGTTGTGATCAATGTAAAAACTAAATGTTGAGCCACTCACGGAAACCCTTACCTTGTAAGCCTGATTGGCAAGAGCATCAATCGTTGAGATCCAATCGCTATCGGTAACTGTCCCGCCGTTAAATCTGCGCAGATAAATCCTTTCCGTGGCGCTTGATACGTTGATGTGATACCCTGTGGTCCCATCACTGCGAAGCACCAACAGCGCCCCACCAGCAGCGGTAGTGTCAGATGGAGCAAGGTCGCCCTGAACATAGTGATCATTTGAGCCTGTCGCTGTCTCATGGTAAAAATAGTTATAGGCCCAGTTTGTTCCGCCGCCGATATTCCCGCCTGCAATGTTGATGGTGCCTGTGATTGCCGTATAATTTGCCGAGGTGTCGGATGAGAAATCATCTGAGATGCCACCGCCACCCCCCTGCACCTTCGCCATCATCACAACCGACCGTATCTCTTGCGATCCTGCAAGCGATAGACCGGGAACCAGCATCGCCAGTATCAAACCCAGTATGAGTTTTTTCATATCAGTTCCCATCCGTCCAGTGTCCACCTAGGACTGTTCCAGACCAGCAGTAGAACCCGTCAGCAGAGTAGTATTGACAGGTGATCGTGTCGCCAGATTTGCTTGAGTTCGTTGCCTTGTCACCGTCTGCTAGTGTCACGCCATCGAGGACCATTTTGTCGGCTGCGTTCAGGTCGAGACTGACCGCGATATCCCCGATTGTCACAACCGAGAAATTCATCCCCGCGACTACTGCCGGTGCGGTGATGATGGCTGCTGAGGTGACGTAGATGGTCCCGCCGTAGGACTCGCTCGGTGCGTCAGTGCCTATCGTGTAGTCTGCGGCTTTGCTTGCCGTGCTTACCTTTGCTGTGCTGAGGATATGGTGCTCGGTATCCCCCTCGACAACCTTGATCTGTCCGCCCTCGTTGTAAATTTCTTCCACTCCACCGCCCTGCGGGGATATCGTGGTGTTCTGGGGGAGTTCTGAACGCATCGAACCATCAACATACGGGGCGGACATAACACCTGTCGTCGGGTCAATCGTCCACCCGGACCCCTTGAGCAACTTGCCGGTCGTGCCATCATAGACCGGGATTGCGTTGTCGGTTGCGCTGGCTGGCCCTGTGGTCTTTGAATTGACCGCTGCCTTGATCTCGTTTGCATCCGCCGCCGTGAATTGCCCACCATCGGTCTTGTCTGCATACGTGACATCAGCGGCATAAGTATTGCCGACCAGGCAGATAAGGCAGATAAGGAATATTGCTGTTAAAATTCTTTTCATGATGTCATCCTATAAAGTAAAAGGAAGTTCGTAGGGAAAGGCGTTATTTTCATCCACAGGCGCAACATACCCCACCACCCGATTAGCTCTCAAAACCCCAGCAGCGTTCTGTGGTGATCTATAAACCAGAGTGCCTCGTTCGCCGTGTATCACCTGATCGGTATTTGTAAACGCGGACCAGTCTACCTCCGCGCCGTTGGTGAATGTGTCGATTGCCTGGAATGGAGCACCAAGCGGGGCGGTGATCGTGGTTCCGGTTATCGGGGCATCGATGCCGAGGGGGCCGATGTGTTGGATTGGTGATCGTATCATATCAATGCACCACCATCAGAGGATCAGGGTCAGCACCTGTCCGGTAGAATGCCCCAGCAGTCAACCCTCCTGCAATCGCGGCTGCATTGTCAGCATATACGGGTATTCCGACAACATGCAGTTTAGATTTTGGGTCGGTTGTTCCTATCCCCAGGTTGCCTGTTGCACTTACGATCCTGGCAAGTTCCGCTGCCCCTGCTGTATCGTAAAACTGGAAGCCATCGGACCCATTAATCCGTAGATAGCTCCCTGAGAGTGCCATCCCCCAATTAGGATTAGCGATGTTAACCCCGGTGCCTACATCTACGTGGCCAGTTATATTTGCATCGCCGTTAATCTTAAAATCAAACAGTCCCAAATCCTGAGTCTTTATCCCCACTTTTCCATTTAAGAAAAGAGTTTGGTTGGCGGGATTGTCGTCCATAACACCATAGATAATGGCACCAGCTAATTCATTGGCAGTGCTTCCACGGTCCCGACTGTCAATGATGAGCAGATTGCTGTTTACCGTCTGGTTGTAACCGGCCCTGTTGCCAAGGAAAATGTTATTAGTCCCGGTTTCAAGGAGGTGCCCGCAATACGACCCAAGGGCAGTATTATTCCCGCCTGTCGCGTATTTCAGACAAGCATCGCCTATGCCTATATTGTAAAACTCGGTCGTATTGCTATAAAGCGCCTGGTTGCCAATTGCAACGCAACCGCTCCCGACAGTGTTATTGCGTAATGCCAACGCTCCTACCGCGACATTATCCCTGCCCTCTGTATTCAACAAAAAAGTACCATATCCTAGTCCTGCCAAGTTGTTCCCTGTAGTGTTAGCGGCAAATGTCGTGGTCCCAACAATAGCATTAGTGAGAGTATTATCGGTCTTCAGCGATGAATATATCTCTGTAAACATATTGTTCAGCAGCGTTACAATCGCTGACCACAAAACACCAGCTCCGCTTGTGATAGTTTCTTTAGCCATTATAGCATCTCCAAAGTTGCAAGCATTTCAAGGTTTGGCACCATTTCAAGGGGACTCGTTGTACCTGACCATGAGGCAGATTCACCGGGAGAGCCATAAAGTGCGGGGATTCGCCACCCTGCACCTATTGCTGTTTCTCCGGTTTCTTCCAGATACTGTGTCCCATCTGCGACCGTAAATCCGGCCTCATTGGCATAGCTGGTCCCGGTGCCATCGAGCCTTTCGGTAATAGTCGTGTCCGTCAGGTAGAGCACATTCCCCACTCCCTTTGCCCCAATCTCAAACGTACCGCCGGCATTTATGCCAGGGAAATAGTCGATAAGGGTGCCGTCACGATGCCAGAAGATATCCCAGCAATCCGCCCCGAATGTGACCGTGCCGTCCACGGTGCAAGCCGGGGTGTTCGGGCCGGAACTGGTCAGGGTGTCTGTCGTGAGCAGACCGGCTAGGGTGCCGGTGCCCACGCCTGCGAAGCCGCTGCTCTTGACTTGCTGGGTGGCGTGGTTGGCGTGAGGATATCTGGCAACGAGCTTGCCGTCGGTGGCGGTGGCTGGCCACCAGGCGAGGAGGTTGGTAGGGTCAGGACGCAGACCCCTACCCCGACTAGGCAACCTAGTTATGCTCGGACCTATAGCAGGCTGTATCATTCCATCCTCTTAGGCGTTGGCAGTGGCGTTGGCGTAGACAATAGCGGAACCGCTTTGCAGACTCGCCTTGAAGCGGTAGGTGATGGTAACATCGTCAGCCTCAAGGCGGAACTGAGAAGGCCCATGAACATAGGAACTTGGCACGGTTTCCCAGGTTTCCTCCCCTGCCGTCTGCGACTCAAGACTGACGTAGCCAACAAAGGTGCCGCTGATCTTGATGTCAACCGGAAGAGCGCTGTTGAAGGTAGAGGACAGCGCACTGGTGGTAGTTAGCGTCTCTTTCATAGCATCCTCTTAATAGCCCCAGAACTCGATCAAGAACCGTCCTGCAGTGTACGTCGCTGCAGTCCCTGCGGCCCCACCTGTAAGGTACAGGTACTTATCAGCGGCCAGGTCAACCAAGAAGGGCTTCGACAGTCCAAGGGTCCAGTTGCCGCCAGATGTGACCAAGGCTGTCTCAACGAGGTCACCTACAGCACCGTCAAACGCCCCCGTCCCCTCTGTAGCAGCATAAAGGTCAACGTCAGGAATACCCCCTGTCGGTACCTCAAGACAGGTCATCTTGCCGCCCAGGATCGTACCGTTCTTGGCGGCGGTGACTTGGCCGATGTGTGAGGCCCCCGTGTTGCCGATAATGTCGAGGTCCGTCGTGGAAGACTTGGCTCCCGTCAGGTCGATGACTATCTCCGTCTTGACGACCTCCCCCATCTTTATGATCGAGGACTTGTGGAGGGTACCCGTGCCGAGAAACCCGGCTGCAGGAGCCACCGTCAAACCGCTGCGGTCTACAAAGTTGGCATTGATTGCCTCTTTGTCTCCCGCACCCATGCTACCACCGCCAGTACCAATTGTCGTAATGCTCATTAGTTTTCTCCAAAGTGTTCGTTAGTGTTGAGGTCAGCCGGGGCCTTAGCGACTCCTAGCTCCAACCACCTGAATAGTCGTAAGTCAGAGGGGTTGCGAGTTTCATCATTTCCTTAACGTGTAACTTTCGATTCACGTAGTTAGCCTCCTCCCGATCTATAACGGCGTTTCGCAGTTTCTTGAGTTGCCCCACCGTCATCGGTACGGGGTTGTCATCGATGTCATCAAAGGCCCCGCCGTTGACGGGGAGTGGATCGGCATTAGCAAGCTCGTCCGAACGCCCGATTATACGGTCGATCTTGGTAGAGGGTTTGAAGAAGGCCCCAGCGATTTGAGGATGCTCAATCTTGCGTGAATTGCGCTGCTCTTCACGTCCTATGATCGCGTCTTTCATCAACTTCTGGTTCGCGGTTAGCACTTCAGCGGTGGTCCGCCAAGGCTCGGTAACCCCGCCAGAGGCAACCCAATCCTGGTAGCGGTCCCATAGCCACACCCCAGGAGCGATGTCACGGGTTCCGGTGTCAAGATCGGTAACCCGCGTATGTTCGGGATTTGAAAACTTGTACATGACTAGCCTCCTAGTTACAGCCTTGCGTCGGCCTTAAACGTGGTGTTCCAAAAACCATACGCTGTAGCGTTGGCCGTTCTTTGCTCTTGTACCCCCAACTCGGTTACATTCAGGGTTCCCACCGTGTTCGGGAAGGACGAGACAGAGCCATGAACCGCAGCAGTTATCGAAGGTACCTTTCGCATTCGCCGCTTGAAACTGTGCTGGGCCATGTAAGCACTGCCTGACGTTACGTTACCTGTGAAGCAGAGTTGATCCCCATAGTCAGAAGTACCAACCACAGTTAAATGAGCCGCTACAGCAGCACGACACTCAAACTCATCAAGGTCGAGAGCATCACCATCAGTATCACCAATAACGAGACGAGCACGAGCGACCTGGAAAACCCCCGATTGCTGCCCTAGACTCGCTGATTGGGCATTGTAGCTTGAACCCGCGTCAAACCACAGTCGTACCCCCAGATAGTCATTGCCGTTGGTTCCGAGCACCTTAGCCATGGCAGAGGGAATAGCCGCAGTTACAGCCTCTTTACGCCAAACAGACTGAGCGGCTATCAATTGCGAACCAATACTTGTAACCTCTGCGGAAGGTGAACCACCCGTACCAAAGTTTTGGAAGAACTCTACCGCTATGGGCTTGTTATTCTCATGTAGGTGAAAAGAGAAAGTTACGTCTTTACCTGAGAACTTGTGGACAAAAGGAACGCGCCACACCTTGATACAATAATTGGTTGCCCCTGCTACAGAGGTAACGGTCGTTTTTGATACATTCGTTTTGATAGGGAAGTGATCCGCGTTAGCTACATCAGCAGGGTTTAGCACCACTCGTTCATGTACTTTCGTAGTGTTTAATGAGCCGTTAAAGCACATCGAGTCAGACCCATAACCATCGGTAGTTTGAGTTGTACCCTCATACCAGCAATGAAAGTCACCGTCGATTATGTAGTTCTCATGCCGCTCATCGTTGCGAGTACCCAGTACGTAGCCCCCAGAGTAGGGTGTGTCAACGAGCAGCACCTTACCCTCATCACCCGCAGCTACAGGGGGTAGGGAAACTGCAGCGGTAGCCACATTCAGCACTTCCTGAATCGGCAGTATGAGTGCCCACTTGGAAGCGGCCTTGTCGGTAGCCCAGGCTGACGAGGTGTGGTCTACGATACACACGTACCAATCGAGGGTAACCGGGTCAGCCACAATGTCCCGAACCCAGTAGCCAGTTGCTCCGGTCCACACCCCCAGCCAGCGGGGGGCTGATGCTAAGGCTTCTGAGAGAGCTATATCGAACTGCTGCATGACCATAGTCATCTTGTCAAAAACCAAAGTCAGCAGCGGCATGTCTAAAGCCCCGCCATTCGCCCATGAGGTCACTTGAGTTACCGGCACGATACGACGAATCTCGATGGTACCACCTGACGAGTAGGTGGTTGTCGTTACAACGATGTTGGCACCAGCACCATCAGGCAGGATGGTAACGCTATAGTCAACGCCGTTAACCAGGCCAACCACAGTACCGTCAGCACGGAGTAGCTGGACCTGGATATGGTTCGTTTCAAGCACCCGGAAGGTAACCCCGTAGGTACCTGCGCCAGTGAAATTATGGACCTTGAGTGGGCTAGTTGCGTCTACGGCCATTGCGTTTCCTCGTGTGCGATTCGATAAGTTCGACCCCTGCCGCCGCGTTCTTGTTGTCAGGGTTCTTTGAGTCCGCCTTTGCTGCATCGTACCACGCTTTTCTAGCTCCCATTGTACTGCTGTCAAGGAAGTTTTTCAAGTATGGGTTTTCAATATGTTTTATTCCGATCCGTTTGTAACGTGCTTTGAGCTTTGCTCCTGTTATATTCAGGTCGCGTACTTCGTTCATCGTTTCGTCAACAGCCTCGCGGTTCAGCTCGCCTTTGTCGTTCAGCCCGAATAGACGCTCGGCACCCTCATCGACAATACCGTTGCTAACCGCACTGGCAGAACGATTGCGTTCTTCCAGCCTATGCCCTTGCTCACGGATACCCGCGTCACTGTGACTGATGAAACGGTTGTAACCCTCCGCGAAGAGAGGCAGACTAGTTCCTAATTTTGCCGCTCTTGATAAGGCGCTTTCGGTGTTACCTTCGGTAGGAGCAAAAAGGTTTCTAACGTCCTCGGCCCAACCCGCTGGCTCTCTGAGGCTTTTCCATACGGCCATGTCCTTAGCGGCCCCTTCAATAGAGGCCCCGAGTCGTTCCTTGAATGTGTTCAACTCGTTATCACCATAGCGCATGTCACCGAAGAAGTCATCATAGACGTTGCCCGTCATAAGAGTCCTGAGTACGTCAGGGGGTATCGTCAGCGCGGGGGATAGGTTTGGCTTCAAACCTTCTGAACTGAGCAGCACAGCACCGGCCAGCTCGGTAAGGTGATTCCATGCGTCCTTGGCTTCCTCGTTATCCGGCTCCTCGGTAACCCAATCATGGATAGCCATTGTCATGCGTTGAGATATGGTGTACAGCGCCCGGTAGTATATAATCTGCAGGAAAGGGAGCTTAAACGTCTTACCTTTTCCGTCGCTGTCTATGCCCATAGGGATATGGAAATTTGTGTCCAGCGATAATGTTGACTGTCTACGCAGGACATCCGAAATCTTGTCTTCCTGATCATCAGTGTCGAAAGCCCCCACACGCATTAGCCCTTGCACCACTCCGGGAGCCACGGCCAGAACGGTAGCCCTCAGCATCCAGTCAACAGGCTGACGCATTATCGCCGCTGTATCTCCGCGCAAGCCCTCTTTCAAGGCGTTGATAAAGGGCGACACCATGTTCATACCTACAGACCATGAGCCTTTTCGTCCGTAAGCTGGGGGGCCGATCTCGGTACGGATGATGTGCTCTATCTCGTCTTGACTCTTAACCAGCTCGCCACGCTCTTTAGCTTCCATCATGTATCGAGCCGCTGCCTGCTTGGTGACCCCCTCAGATACGTTATAGAAAGTATCAAACAGACCTTGCGTCTTGTTACCAAGCCGGGACATGATGCCATAAGCTCGGTCATTTACCTTGACTGCGTAGCTCTGGGGTCCATACTTACTGAGTGCCCGTTCAGTTACCGTTGTATCGGTAGGGTCTTCCGTGAACCGCGTACCCTCAGACATCAGTCCACGTTCGAGAAGAAACATAGCTCGTGGAGACAACTTACCTGTAGCCGCACCAATAGCCCTGTCTACCCCCTCGGTAAGCGTGTACCAAGCAAGACGCTCGTACCCGGCAAACGGGGAGGCATTATAAGTCTTCTTTGCCCTTTTCATCAGCACCGAGTCAGTAGGTTCTATTTTAAGCTGTATCTTTGGCGCATTGGCAAACATGCGGCCAGGGTCTGCGATGAAAAGGTTATAGAGCTGGAAACCCACGTTATAGACAACCGCGAAAGAACGAAAGAGCGCGTTCTCTTTCATAACGCCCTTGACTCCGGTCCTGACTAGTCGCCTAGTTGTTTCGCCTGCTCCTTTTGCCCCCTTAACATTGCTTGCCAGCTCACCAAACGACTGCGTTGCTATCTCGCTAAACCACGTAGCTATTTTATCGGGTCTTTCATAAAATGTGTCACGTATTGAGGGGGGAATAAAATACTCACGAAGCTCTACTATGTGTCGTCCGAGCTTTTCGTTCCAGACACGTTCGGGAAACTGCACCATGTGCAACTCGTTCCGCAGATAACCCCGTAACAGCTCAGGCTGAAATCGTTCAATGCGGTTGAGTTCTCCCTCGGTAAATGCAGGAGCAACACCCGTAGCACGAAGCTCGTTTATCACGTTCTTCAGGGCTTGAGTTTTCAGGACGCTGGAAATGATATACATATCCTGCTCGATAGTAGCAGCCATCGGATTACGAACCCCTCCAAGGCTTCCAACAGAAGGACGAGCCTTAGCTACCTCGGCAGGAGTCATCACCCTGCCACCCATGCCGCTGCCGCCGTGCGCTCCTGAATTTATCGCGTCAACATAGTGGCGGAGATCATCGAAGCGGACATACCCGGAGTTGTCGAAGAACCACTGCATCGTCGCGTCATCGTACAGCTCCGACTCCTTCATCAGCTTGAGCACGGTGTCCTTACGTACCTCATGAAACTCACGGAGAAGAGATTCCATGTCGAGGTTCTTTAGCCTGCCCGCCGTCTGTTGCTCGACCAGATCGAGACGCTTACCCATCTGTTTCCGTGCATACGCAGAGTCGATGCCCAGAGCGTTGAATAGATCGGCCCTACCCTCGTCGGTCGCTACCCTGTTGAAGAACAGGATCAAGCCGATGTCGTCTTCCTTAAGACCAGCAAGGCGCAGAGGTTCAGCAAAGCGTTTCTTCATGTTCTCCGTGTACCACCGCTGAACCGCTGAACCGTGCTGCATACGTTCAATCTTATTACGCACTTGCCAGTTCTTCTTGAGGTGCTTAATTACCGGTTGCATCTTGTCAACGAACAACGCCAAAATGCCATCCTCGGCACCGCTGATAGTGTGCTCACGGGGAGCGGCACCAGCCTGTTCTGCCTGCAGCTTGACATCCTCAGCAGTCTGGAACCCCTCCTTGAGCAGACTAGTAACTAGTTCAGGGTCTTTCTCTTTGCCTACATAATCCATCAGCTCGGCAAACCGCTGCTTCATCTCAGGCCGTGCCTGCCAGAACACCTCCATCGCGCTCATCAGGCTGGGGGCATACTCGTAGATAAGCTCAGGTTTCTGAATATAGACGCTGACGACATCAGCTATAATCTCCGCGCCCTTCGTGCGGTAGTCACTGAGCATGAACAGGTCTTTGGCAACGGGTCGCCACAACTGAGACACGATAGCCCCCTCGTCCCAGATGTCTTGCATATTCAAGCCATTCTTCTGGGCGTGATCGAGAATTTCCTGAAACATCTTAGGGTAAGATACCATCGTCGTCAGGAAGCTGTCGGCCAGCCCTGTTGACTTCCACTGTTCCCAGTTGCGGCTGAAGTACGACAGGAGGTGACCTATCTCGTGGGTCATAGTCAGGAGCTGACGCTCGACAGGACCGGCAGAGAGGATGCGGTTCATCACGATCTTACCCTCTTCCGCTCTCAACTCGTCAGTCTTCAAGGCGTCGATTTTCGTGGTGATGTCCGCAATACGCTCAGACCATTGGGCAGTGTCGTGTCCACGACGAGCCTCTTTACGGAGGTCACGCTGCAAACGTAGCAGCTCCTTCTCGTGGGCTGCTATCTCAAGCTGGCGCTCACGACCAGCAGACGAGAAGTAACCGAGAATCGTACCTTCGTTGGACTGCAGGTTGACATCGGTCTTCTTGTCCCGTGCGCGGATGCTCTGCTCCTTACCAAAGCCGAACAGCTTGGTAGCCCAGGATATCATGGTCGGCAGCTCGATTAACCCGGTTGTGGACATAGCCAAGGCTGCGTCACTGTCGATAGGCTTCATCAGTCGCTTACCGTTGGGTAAGTCGATGATTTCATACCTATCCCCGGTGAACAGTGGGATCGGCATGTCCACACCGGCAGGGGGCTGCACCAATACACGGATAGCGGGAGGTTGACTAGGGGTGCTAGTCGCGGGAGGGGCAGCAGTGGTAGCCTGTTCAACAGGCTCAACGTCAGGCGCAAACTTACCAGCTCGCAAGTCCTGCTTGAGTACATCGAGGCTTGCCTGTAACGGTGGTACTTCAGGCTCAATACCCCCAGCCTTCTCGTAGGCGCGTATGCGGGTGGTGTCTTGATTGAGCAAGTCCTCAAGGACCGTGATGTCCTTGGACGAGTCAACCGCTACTGAGTAGGGGTGACGAGCATTGCGTATGTTTGCTTCTTTAAGTGAAGCCACTATTGAGTTGCTCTCAGCCAACTTACCCAGATCAGCACCAAGACGCTTTACACCACCGAAAGACTCCATACCTAGAATAAGCCCCAACGACACAGCAAATTCTTCTTTATCGGGTAGAACAAGAGGGTTGTGAAGCTGGGATTGAAACGTAGCTATCGCGGTTGCCTCCGGGACCATAAAGCCTGTAGCTTTGATGAATCCCATGATCGGGTCTTTAGCATTCTCAAGTATCTTGGCACGGGCCTCATGACCCGCACTGAACATAGCCCCCATCGCATAACCTTTGATAGCATCATAAGATGAGTTTCCGAGCATTTTGATGTAATCTATCTTACGGCCTTCCTTCTCTGCCAAAAACTTCTCGAAGTAGAACCGCCGCATACCCTCTAAAAAGCCAAAGGAGGCCCCTGAGCGAGCGATAGCACTTGCCTCGTTAGCGAATAGGGGGGCACTACGTAACAGCGGCACAGCCCTACCCGCGGCGTTCCCTATGGCGGGTATGGTGCCACCAAGGGCCATGAGAGGAAAGTCTGGCCCCATTGCGAGGGCGGTCCTGCCGATCTTGTCGATAATGCTGAGACGGTCCTCCCGTATCTTATCTATCTCGACATCGAAAGAACCTCGCCACATAGAGCCAGTAAGCGACATCTGCCAGGCAGTCTTCTGCAGATAGGCGCGGTCCTTCATCAGCTCAGGCAGGGTATCCAGCACCTCATCAATCCGCACCTGCTGATTCCCAGAGGGCGCAATCATCGACTCGCCGCCAGTACCGGCAAAGCCTGTCCCATTACTGTACCAACGCTTGACCTTGGCGCGTTCCAGCTCCTCACGCACCTTCTCGTCGGGAGACTGGCCGACCTGCGGACGAGTAGAAAAGCCCTGCTGTTCAACTAGGTCGCTAGTTGACATGACAGGGCCTCCCTTAACCTCGCTTATCTCGAACCGATCCAAACCGCTGGGCGGCTCCACATCGAAGTCGTCAGCGGTAGGATCAGTAAGAGCAGCCTGCTGGTCGGGGGGAGCAGCCTGCGGGTACTCTACTACTTCAAAGTCAAACGCCATCAGTTGCCTCTATTTCTTCAGCTTGAAGTTTACCGCATACCAGCCGGGTGCATAGGTCTTGCCGTCGATGACACGCTCAAGGGGGTAGAGCACCGCGTAGCCGGTATAACGCTCCATACCCTCTGGGGTGTTCTTAACTTCGCCGTTGTAGAGGAAGCGGACCTGTGAGGCCCCCGGAGAAACCTGCTGGATCGCGTCATATATCTGTGCCCGGTCACCGAGCTGGGTGCCTATGTTGGTCTTGATATAGTCTGCCTCGCCCCAGTTCAATTGGGGCAAACCCTCTTCCGGCTTGGACTGCGGGATCGGCTCGTCAACCCAGTTACCAGACATCTTATTCTCATTCTGCTGCAGCAGGGCCGCGTACTGCTGCACTCGGTAGGTTTCCCCTAGCGTCTCGAACGCGTCCATCGGGAAGCCGAGCATACCCTCTGGACCTGCGTCCTCCTGCTTGCCGTTGATCTTCTCGACCTCAAGGCGCAGCACCTCTTCCATGTTGGCATGGCGCTGGGCCGGGGAGACTGTCTGGTCCTGGGCTGCTGCCTGCAGCTTCATCTTGAGTGCTTGGGCGTAGTTGACGACATCAGACCCTGGAGCCTGCGGACCCTCACCCGGCTTGGTCTGGAAGCCCCCGAAGAAGTCGGCAATGCTGTTGGTGTTAAGAGCCTTGTCGATACTCTTGACAGCGGTCAAGTAGTTCTGGTGCAGCGTCTTCTCGTCTTGTTGTAGCGGCTTGAGGTGCTCGTTGTAGAGGGCACCAAGCTCTTTTGGCCCCAACCCAAACGAGGCAAACTGCTTATCGAACTCCCAGCGGTTCGGGATGACCACCCCGTCAAGGCCGAGCTGGTACATCCGGTCCCGTGCGTCGAGGATGTTGTTCTGCTTCTCACGGGGGTCTTTGAGGGCATCGTCACGCTGGTTGATCAACATATTCAGGAGGGTGTGGTCTTCCGCAGCCTCTGGAACCAAGCGAAGAAGGTCGTTAATCGTGGTGTAGTCACCGGGCTTCTCAAATATCTTCCCAAGCCCCTTAGCGTAGCTCCTGTCAGCACTTTCTGTCCAAGCCTTACGGGCGGCAACCTCTTTGCGGTGCTGTTCATTCTCCTCCTCGTGCTGCTGAGCTTCGATGTAGCTGTCGAGGGTTACCAGGGCCTTCTTCGAGATGGTGTCCTTGACATCCTCACGATAGCCCTTCAGCGCCTCCATCGCATTCTTGCCACGCTGCTTGGCATCGTCATATCGAGCGTTGCTGGCAACGATGACGGCTTGGTCCCAGTGCTCCGACATACCTTTGAAATCGGTACCGAACAACTGAGCAAAGCCGTCCTTCAGCTCGGTAACGCGGGTCGTGTCGTAGACTAGCTCCCTAGTCAAGTCTTCAGCTTTACGATATTGTAGCTGCTGCTCATACTCGGACTGCTCCTGAGCGATGTGCCCGGAAGCCCGGTTCAGGGTGGTGTCACGGATGCTGTACAGCCGTGACATGGCCTTCTGCTTCACCTCTGGATCGAGTCCAGAGATGATGCTGGTCATCTTGTCATCTACGGCTGAGAAGAACTGCGTTCGCGCATCGACTGCAGCTTGGCCTTTAAGACCTGAAAAACCAAAATCCCCTTTTTCAGTGTCGCCAAAATACGAGGTCCGTGCAAACTCATTAAACTGTAAAACTGCTTCATCTGCTTGAGCATCGTTGACCCTCTCTGCGTACTTGAATACCGCGTTGCTGAGAACATCCCCCACCGAGTTGATAGTCTGCTGGTCCGCTCCCGATCCGTTGGTGATCAGAGGCTTGGCCTTCAACGTGTCGAGGGGCTGGGCGTTGACCTGGGCACCGGCTGCACTCAGTCTCCGGGCTGCACTGGGGTCGATACCTCCTTTGCCTCCTGAGATACCGCGCTCCTGTCCGCCTGTGTTGAGCCGACGGTCAGCGGCAGGAAGGGCGAAGCGGGTTCCCCGTCCTGTGCCCACCCCCTCAGTAAGTATCGTACCTTCTATCTGTGGTTGGCTTGCCATGTTCTGCCTTTAATTGGTCAAGAGAGAACCATACTCGGTCCCTGAACGCGTTGGGTAGACGTTACTGCTGGTAGCCGGGGTGCCCTGGGCACTCTGGCTTGCTGGCATCTTGTAGGCGAAGTACGCCTGTGCCCCTTGCGCCCCTGCCTGGAACATACCGTTGGTCATAGCTTGTGAAGACTGTGCCCGATAGCTGGCTGAGTCGGTAACCCCGCCAAACAGGACGTTGGCCGCACCGATCTGGGCATTGGCCCAGGTCGTAGAGGCGTTGATCCTGCCCTGCGCGGTGTTCCCAGCGATGTTGATACCCGCCTGCATGAGCTGGCTTTGCGCCCCCATGCTGCCCTCATAGGTGATCTGCTGGGCTGCGACGTAGCCGTCCCAGCGGGACCGAGCGGCCTCATTCCGCACCTTCAGCGCCTGTATGTCGGCACCATGACGAACAATGAACTTGTTCAATTCTGCCTCGGTACCCGCTGCAATCATCGCATCGGCAACAGAATCCGTCTCGTTGATCTGGACACCGGAAGCCCCATAAGCGACAAGAATGTCGCCTTTGGTTCTGGCAAGATCGCGCTCTATCAAGGTAACGTCGGTATTGGCTGCGTCCCATATATAGTACGCCTCCTGTGAGATAACCTGCGCGTTGTAGTCCGCCACCAGCATCTTAAGGTCGGCGTTGTACTCCGCGATTGCCATCGTGTCGTGAGCGCCGATCTGAGCGATTGCCCATGACGCGGCGTTACTCGCCATCGTCGCAGCGGTTATTGCATTGGCGTTGAGCAAGCCGGTCTGAAGGTTCATCCGCGAGTTGTACAGCGAAACCGCCAATGCGTTGTTGGCATTGCGCTTAGCTGCACTACTCCCGGAAATACCTCCATATATGGCGGAGGCTGCCGCAATTACATAAGGTATTGCTGCTACTGCTGGAGCTACCATTACCCGTACACCTCCACGTTGTCAATCACGCATACCACCGTCAAGGGCAACGGCGAACGCTGACGGATCAGCACCCGCAGCTCGTCGGTGTAGCCTTCTGGGAAGTCGATCTGCTTCAGTCCGGTAAACAAGGGTATCTGCTCTCCTGTGTTGTGGCTGGGGTAGCGGAATGGATGGTCCTCAAAAACCTCCTCCCCTTCCTCGGTGACGTAGCCATACTCGAAGCCTATGGATTTGTTCAGCATGATGTCCATACGCGGTACACTCACCACCCTCCCCAGTATTGTACCATCGTTCAGCGGCACATCCAAGAGGGTAGGTTCAAGAACCGACTCGTATTCCAAACCAACGACTACCTTCGAGGCGGCTACGTCGAGGTTGATCGTGCCGCTGCTGACTAGTTGACTAGTCACCACGCAGCCATCCGCCAGGATGCCTACCGTCTTGCCCTCCAGATGCTCAAGCCCAGTAATCTCGGTAACCGGTGTCTCGCTCTCAAGAACCAGATGGCTATCGAGGAAGTACGCATCCAGCGGGGAGGTGCTTTTGAACTCCGGTTTCTTCTGTTCGATGTACCACTTCTCGATCCCCTCGATATAGCGTCGAACGACCACCCACAGATCATCTTCCCTATCCCCAGGTATGCAACACACGCCAAGGAATGTACCGTCCGTGTCGTGCTTGTGCCATCCGGTTACCTTATGCTCGCGTTTGAAGGTAAGGCCGATCAAGGCCCCGTCTTGACGTACACACCAGACAATACCGTGCGGAGTCTGCTGATAGTCCCAAGCAACAATATGTGACTGCTCGGTAAGGTGGGGGGCGAGTACCGACAGGTCCACCGTGTCATAGGTGTCTGAGTTAAAATCGAAGATGAACTGGTTCACCTTCCTGCCGTGGCGCTCAATAAACAGCGTAACTGGGCCAATCATCAGGGCGGGTTTACGCTCCCCACCATTATTGGTATGCCTGGCTACCCGGTTAGAGGTAAACGACAGCGGTTCATAACCACTACCTGAGATAGCCCACTCATCGCCAAGTGTGCCAACCAGCAACTGCTTTGCGGAGTTTGTCCACTGCACCCGGTTCTGGGTACCGGAGTCAAAGGTTAGGGTAACCGCGTCACTGGCCACGATCGGGCTGCTCTTACCAAAGTCGTAGAAGTCGCCAGACTTGGAGAACCATACGGTCTGCGGACGCGCGGCAGTTGAGAGGTAAGCGATACGCTGTTCGTAAAAGTCAACAAACTCCGGGTACCCATCCGTACCGTTCCAGTCACTTGGCGCGTCGGTGAATGAGCACTCGTTGGCAGACCACTCAGCGGCCCCCAGACGTTTAAACTCTATTGGCGTCCGGTACGGTTGGGCGATGTAGAGGATGTCCGCAGACTGCTTATAGGTGAACAGGCTCAGTGAGAACAGACCAGAGAATTCATACACATAGGGGTCGCCAGGACTGAGGGGGTCTTCGACCAGGCCATCACCGGTAGCAAAGACGCAACGAACTGCCTCGGAACTGTGACGAAAGAAGATGATCACATACGCCTGGGTTTCTGAAAAAATAAAAGGCACCATGCGCGGATGCTCAGGGGCGATGCCGGTACCAAGCAGAGGGGTGAGGTCGAAACGAAAGCAGAAGCCCTCCCGTCTCGCTGCCGGTCCTTGTGGTTTTACATGCATGTTCCGCAAGGTCCGACAGCCAAAACGGAAGCGGTCGTTTTCTACTTGAGCAAGGAGGAGGGGGGATAGTTCGCCAGCGGTAAAGTTCCTTTTAAGTCGATGTATAGCCATTGACGCCCTGCCTTATCGAGTCAGCTAAGTCGGGATTCACAAAAGAATCGTTGTTTGGATCGTTGTCAGGGTGGCGATAATCCTCGCCCCGTCCCGCATCCTCTTCCTGGGCCAGCATCAAGGCGGCTGTAGCGCGTTGTTCGAGTCGGGCCTCATACTTATCGTTCTGCCTGATCGTCGGCGCGATAGCCGCGGCAAGCTGCAGCGACAGGGCGTTGACGAAGGCTATGGTGTACAGGCCGGTATTGGTTTCCCGCTTGGTGTAGCGCAGCTTGGGTTCAGGTACCGCCGTATAGATCGAGGAACCGATCTGCTCCCAACGTTGACCCTTGCCGAGCGGCACAATATCCACCGGGCGTAGGCAGTCGTTTGGAACGTCATAACCAGTGCCATACTCGTTGGCCTCCGCGCCTACCGTCTCCCGCAGCGTGGCTATTACCCGCGCAAATGACCAGTCGTAGCCAGCCAGCAGCATGTCCCTGACATGCGGGTAAGTCGTCTCGCAGACCCGTTCGCGCTTGTTGGCCCCAGTGAAGTCCCGAATCTGCTCCGCACCAAGGGCCACAAGGGCCAGGTTACAGATGTCGATTTCGGAAGCCATAGCTTATTTCCCCTTGGGCGCTTTGGCGGCAGGCACGGAAGCAAGACGCTGAGTCTCAGCAGCCTGGGTAAGCGCGGCGTTGGTGGTGGTGAAGCGATACCGGGCATCGACAAACCGAGCAACGGCAGTAGCCTTGCTGGGGTCTTCCGGCAGCTCGACACCGTAGTTCATGGCGGCAAACTCACGCAGCTTGGCAATGTCATAGTCAGCGGCCAGCAGCAGTTCCTCGCCTGCCGTGTTGAAGTCGAACTCCAGCTTGGCTTCGGGGGGACCGGACAGAGCCGATACATCTTCAACGGCCATCGACGGATCGAAGGCATCATCGACCGCAATGAAGTGGGGCGGACAGGTCTTGAAGAAATGCACCTCGCCGCGACGATAGAAGCAGTGCGTCGGTTTCTCGTGCTTGGTGTGACAGTCTTCTACACAGATGAACTTGGGCATGTAAACCTCCAAACCCTGACTAGTTGTCTAGTCAGGGTTTATCTATAAGGAGCTAAAGTTTTAGTCGGCTTACTGTGCCGTCTGGTGATCCAGCATCAAGGAGCAGTCCGTGATGGTACCCGCCGAGATGCTGGTAAAAGATACCGTCATATAACGCAACAGCCCCTGCGGGGGCAGGGTGAAGTTGAACCCCGCATTCGCCTGGGTGTGGGTGCAGGGAATGGTCGCGATTGTGGTAGCCGGGCTGCTGGTCGAGCCGGTCAGGATGACCAGCGCGGTCATACCAGTAACCTCAGAACCCTGCAAACGCCCTTTGATCTGGGCACCGGGTCCAAGGTTGGCTGCGCCCAGGTCTATAACAGCAGGAGTGCCGTTATAGGCCATAGCGGAACAAAGATTAAGCTGCTTATCAATCATACCCATATTCTACGTCCTCCAAGATCGACTAGCGACCTAGTTGATTATTAGGCGGTGAGCGCGTCCTCGGTGAGCAGGATGGAATCACACTGCTTCATCGGGATACCCCAGAACGAGGTCTGCCGTTTACCGAACACCTCACCAATGGACAGGGCGGCATTGGCCTTGTCGGTGGCGGCGATGTCGATCAGGTTCTTGGTGGCCCTGTTCAGATAGAAGCAGGCCCGACCGGAACCGAGATTCGGAACCGTGTTGGTCGCTGTGATCATGTTGTTGTACAGGGTCTTCAGCTTGGCTCCATCGGCAGCGACAGCGGCTACGTCGATGTTGGCGATACGAACGATATACCGCCAATCGCGGACGACCAGGCCCATGTTGGCCCCAAACACCGAGGCATACGCCCGGTAGATACCGCCGTCAGCGTCATAGGCATCGACCTCGCCCAAGTCCTGACTCTCAATACCCTGCGGGGAGCCTTTGGGGTAGATCATATGGACGGTGTTGGCACCCCAGACGATCAGCCAGATCGAGGTCAGGGCGCTGCCAGTGCCGCCGTTGCCAATGACCTGATTCAGATAGCTGTTAGCGGTCGGCTTGTTGGATGGGGTACCGAGCTTGTCATAACGCACTGCCAGGCCGTTGAACTTGTCGGGATGGCTTACCAGCGACCCGTAGATGAAGGTCGAGGCAAGCTCGTTGGAAATGCCCTCAAGAATCGGCTGGGCCTCAGAAAGCATGAACTCCTTGCTGTTGCCGTTCAGGTTGGCGAGCTTCTTGTCAATCTGAGAACGGGCCTCAAGCATACCGCAGACATCATCGACCTGCATGGTGTTCGACTTGATCGGCCTGACACCATAGTTGAACTTACGCCAGGTGGGGGCCGGGATGTCGCAGCGAATGGTGGTACGGTGGCCAGTTGGAAGGTTGCCCTCCACGAAGTAGGCATCGTCCAGCATTTCGTTGGTCTTGTTGAGAATCTCAACGATTTTGGCAACCTTACCGTTCGGATCGGTGCGCTTTGCCAGGTTGATCAGGTTCGGATACGCCGAACCGGCAGTCGGATCAAAAGCCATAGTCTGTCTCCTTTAGAAATTGCGTGTTGAGGGGTTTTCAGCTCTTATCGAAGATAACTTCAGCGGCGGATTTCGCAACCCGGCTGGTCTGTCCCTTATTGGGGATGAAACCGTCCTCTTTCATCAGCTCCCGGCCTACTCTCGCCATAAACGCCACGACGGTCGGGTTATTCCCGGCGCGTGTGGTGTTGAGAAGCTGTTTGAGCTGACCCCCCTCGTCAAAGTGGTTGATAAACTGCTTTGCATACTGGATATTGGCGTCTTTCTCGGCCCCCCAAGTCTCGAACAGCTTATTAAGCCCCTCGGTCTGGGTCTTCTCCATGAACTCATACTCAGCACCACGAGCATGGGCGTCAAGGGCCAGCACATTGTCAAGCTGGGCCTGGGTAAGCCCCAGCTTGTTCGCCCAAACGCCTATATCCTTGATCGGGAAGTTCTCCGGCAGCTTATAAGCGTCTGCTTCCAGGGGCGCAGGCGCGATGTTGGCCTTGGAGTAAGCCTCCGCCAACTCTGCTACGCTCTTGAGTCCTGACAACCGCTCATTACCACGCAGTTCCTCCGGTAACGCGGACAGCCAATCGCCGCCGGTCTCCGGGGGTGTCCCGCCATCACCTAAAACCGTACCCTTGGGGGCTTCAGTGGTCGTAGTGCTGTCCACCGTAAGCTCGGTACTCGTTTCTGTCGTAGCTGTACCCTCTGTGGTGGTAGCCTCACCAGTTACAACAACCTCATCAGCCATCGTTATCGCCTCCGTCATCCTGTTCGGGTTTGTGTTCCAGTATCATCTTGGTGTAGATGCCCGGATCAATCTCAAAAAGTAGGTCCAGAATCTGCAATCCGACTTTACGGGAACCCTCTGTCATGAAAACCGTATTATCACAGGCCGTATTGATGTTGTAGAGGCCGGTAAACCCCAAGATTTCCCAGACTAGCTCCCTAGTTGACTTATCATGCAACGCTTTTGCGAAATTTGCAAGTTTGATTTTCTGTTCGCGCTGATTTTCGCTGGTTTCGCGCACCAAGTCGTCATAGGTCTGGGTAACCGTTCGGTCTATACTCCGTCTTTTCGCCATTACATCACGCTCCCACCCATGATCTCACTGATATCCAAGCCAGCCCCGGCAAAGTCACGAGCGGCGGCAGCGGTGTTGGTCAGCCCCTCGCCCTGAATCTGGGTCTGTGCGGCCTTCTCTGCCAGTGCCTGCTGTTTCTGCTGGGCCTGAGCGCGGGCCTGGCGGCGCTGGGCGACCTCGGCCTCGGTGTTCAACACGACAGCCGGGACACCGGTCATATCCGCAACCTCGTCAATGGTCCGGTCGGTGTTGATCTTATCCCTGGCGGTGTCGTCAAACGGCACGATCCCGGCAACGAACTGGAAGAAGTTCTGGATCGAACGCACCTCGATCAGCTTCTGCTGCTGGGCGAGTGGTCCGATCAGGGTGATGTTAATGCCCCCTGCCGTCTTCAGCATCTCCGGGTCCATCGGCGCGAACAGGCCACGTCGGAGCATGCTGTTGAAGCAGCGGGTGACCAGATCGCAGAGGGCTTCTGAGTAGAGCCGACCGATGACCGGGCCTAGTCGGATAACCCCCTCGTCCTCACGAGCATCGACCTCACGGGCCTTCAGTGGTGAGGCGTTCGGATCACGCATCCCGGTAAGGAAGACATCATTGAAACAGGCTTTCCTGATAGCCATCTCAACACGTTCAGAGGCTGCACTCACACCAGAGTAGTCGAACCCGGCGTTAACGATTGGCTCGACCTTCTCGTTGGGGTTGGCCACATAGTTATAGCCCCCCGGCAGGGTATTGGCCTTGCCGCGCATCCGAGCCGGGACGTTATAAGGCGGATTCACAGCCTTATGGGTGGCTATCAGGAAAGCCTTTTCCATCTCCTGCAACCGCTTGGACAGCGGCAGGATACGACTACCTACACCGACCCCCATGTTGTCGGTGCCAATGGCATCCCAACGAGCGGTATGGTAGGGGAACTCATGATACCCAGCGATCCTCAGAGGCTTCTCTTGATCCTGGGCCCCAGTGCTTGAGTTCCCCGATTCGAGGAAGTGAACGGAGGTCCACGGCTTGTTGCGATGCTTCCGGGCATAAACGCAGACGATCACCCGCCGCTTGGTGGTGTTCTGCGAAGCGTTATCCGCTGTCAGGGTATCCTGAATATCTTCAGGCAGGTTGGCCTTGCCATAGTGCAGCTCAAGCTGGCGCAGGCTCATGTCGATATAACGGAAATACTTGTCGATCCGGCCATTCTTACCCCGGAACAGGACATACTCCCCGAAGGTCAACAGGTCGAAGTGGAATATCTTCTCGTCGTCGTCCTCGTTGTGAACAGAGGCATTGCCGAATCCGGCACACTCCTTATAGAACCCCGGCATAACCTCGTAGAAGTTCGACAGGTTCCAGGCCTCATGCAGGCGCTTCTGGCAATCATACAGCCAGTTCCGCAGCGATGAGCTGGGAGGCGAGGGATCACCCACGAAGTCAAGACGGCACCAGTGCCGTGACTGGCCGGTGAGTCGTCCGTGCATACCACTGGTCAGTATCTCGACCGCATCCTCGGCAACCGGGTTGACGATATCCCGGCTGGAGAAGGAACGACGCTTGACGGTGGTCTTGCCTGGCGCGTTGGACAGGCTGTCAAAACGACCGCGCCCAGGTAGCACGAAGCGGGCAATCGCCTTGCCTTCCTCGAACCAATCCTGGGCCTCGATGATAGCCTCGTGATAGTCCCGGCGTAAGTCCTTTATGCTTGGCAGCGCCATTAGGCCCCCGACATCTTAGCTGAGACGGTTGTTGGTTCCTCACCATCAGCCAGCGGCGAGGTCAATATGGTCGAGGAACGGCCCCGGCGACGAGCGATGTCCTGGGCCGTGTCCGCTGCGATCTTGTTCTGTAGCTCCTTCTGCTTGGCCTGCCAATCGACGTTCATTGGCTTCTCGATAGTTGGCGGGGTCGGCAGCTCAGGCATCTGAATGCTGTTCTGCATCGCCATCGAGGCCATCGAGGCCATCATCCCCATCATCGGCGCGAGCATTGCGTTCATGTCTACCTGCGGCTGCACCGGAGGCGGGGTGTAGTTGTCTTCACCTTTTCCACCCATGATTAGGCTCCTATTCGGGTTTAGGCCAATCTAATGAGTTTGCGTAATCTATAGCGCACTGAGTCGCTGCAGACCTGCTAAACACTTTCCGCCATGTAACGCAGCGATAGGTTCGATCTGGTTTTGCTTTTCCGCGCCATCGCAAACATATATCTGCACAACCGACAAGCGCTCTGTCACAACAGCAGCATAGTATTCCTCTCGCCATGACTAGGCTCCTAGTAAGGTTTTACTCTTTTCCTCATCTTCCTCGGTCAGCACGGTTGCCCCACCCTTGACAGGACCGCCAACCTTCTTGCCCTCTTTAGGCAGCGCCCCCTCGGTGTCGGTACCTGTGCCTCTGGTCACCGGCAGTGTCCAGTCATAGGCAGTGTTACCTGCTCCCCACTTACCATAGAGGTCAGCGAACTGGGCCTCGGACGACTCGGACCAATAGTCGGCAAACATATTGTTGATCCGGGCCTGCTTCTCTTCCTCGGTGACAGCGAAGTCGATGCCCTTTACGGACGCATGAGCGGCCTCGTCGTTTATCTGGGTATTAACGTCCGCTATGGCCTTGTTGGCGGCATCCAGCTTGGTGCCAAAGACCTGATCGAGCGAGGCAAGGCCCTGCATCTGCTCGGCTTCCTTCAGGGCCTTCTCCTGCTGGGAGGCGTACTGGGCAGCCAGCTCCTCTTGTCGCCCGTATGCTGCCTCCTGCTGACCGGCCAGGGCCTCGAAGATCGCCCCGAAGTCGAACTCAGGCAGCATCGGAGCTGAACCGTAGGTGCGGCCCTCGGCCTGGCCCCACTTCTGGTAGTGGTAGTAGGGGTTCAACCCCGACTCAGCTACGTCCGGGTAACGGTTGAGGTAATCGAAGTCTTCCGCCGATGCGGCAGGGGCCATGCTGGGGTCACTTCCTGATTTTCCACCCATCCTGTTCTCCTGACTAGGAAACTAGTTCGTCTGCTGTGAGGACCGTGACCAGCCCCGGTGTATATTCGTCCAGATCGTGCATGTAACACGCTCCAGGTATGATCGTGACCGGCTTGAAGCCCACCTGTTTGATGAACCTGCAGGCCAGCTTGTTGCGGGTCGGGGTGACCCCGATCAGGGTCTGGGCCAACGGCAACGGCGAGTTGTACCGGCGCATCTTGAAGAACTCCGTGAGCGTTGCCTTGGCTATCTCAACTGAGTTTACATGGCCGTGCCCTTTACGTAGAATGCAAAAGTGAACGTAGGCGGTAAGCCCCGCGAAGTTCGTCAAGTGAAAATGCCCTATCGGGAATGTCTCATCATTGCAGAATACTACAAAGAAATGTTTGTTCCTGTCAAGGCAGAAATCGCGGAAGTCACTGAATGCACGAATCTTCACATCATAGAACAGCGAGTCAAGCAGCCCGTCCGAACTCAGCTTGTTCCAGTAGTAGGACAGCAGCAGCTCGGCAGCACCGACCCTGCTCCGCACCAGATCACGGACGTTAACGATCTTTATAGGGATCATAAGCCCCTCCGTTCAGGTAGTTGAGTACATCATAGTCCTGGGTGCCCTGCTGCTCCCGCTTCTGCTCCAACACCTTACGGTAGATGTTCAGCTCGTGCGGGTGGATACCGAGCGTCTTGGCCTCGGCCATTATGTCATCCTGCGGCGAGTCCATCTCCGCGAAGCAGAGCATCACCGCATCCGACTTGTTCGGGCTTCTGCCGATTATGTCGCGTATCTTCCGCTTCTTGATCAGGCGTATCTTGTTGTTGGGGTCTTCATCGAGGTGCATGTTGACCAACTCCTGCGTCAGCTCGTCATCGACGGGGAGGTGCCCGGTCGGCAACCATTGCTTGAGCCGGTAGGCCATAGCCGCTCGCTTGTTGAAGCAGTTCTCCTCGTCGCTGGCCCCGCCGAAGAAAACATCGACGATGTTGGTGTGCCCCAGCTCACGCAGCCGGGAGAGCACGGCCATGCCCTGACCAGCATCCCCGAAGACCGTTGTCGGAGGTGGGTTGATCATCTTGAGGGCGCGGGATATCTTACTGACGTTCTCCATCGGGTTAGTCGAGACTATCTCGATCAGCGGGCGTATCTCTGTGCCCTGGCGGATCGCTATCTCAGAAGGGTCGCCGGTCAACCCAACGTCCAGGCCGACGATGACCTCGGAGAGGCTTACGAGGTTCTTGTCGAGGGCACGGCGCTGAGCATCCAACACCTCCTGGGCAGTGATGAGGATGTCCGGCACATCGGCAAAGAAGTCGTTCTCGAACTCACGCCGATAGGCACCTGCCGACATGGTAGCCCTGAGCATCCTCAGCTCGCTCTCAGGCAGGATGCCGGTCTGGCTGGCCTTCAGGTCGATGGTGGCCCAGTCTGCGAGGTCGGGGTCGGTGGAGACACCATACTGATAGAAGTCATAGAACTGGTTGAGGCCCTTGACTGTGCCGATTATCAGGGCGTGGGCGCGACGGTCGGCCATTGCTGGTCGTAAGACCTCGGCATAGGCATACTGCGAGTTGGCCCAAGACGCTACCTCATCGAGCACGATCCGGTCTATGTAGATGCCGCGGTAGTTCTCGATAGACTCAGCCGAGCCGAGGTAAATCTTACCTCCGTTGGGCAGGTCGATGCGTAGCTCTGTCTCGTTAAACGACACCAGCCCGACTCGTTCAAGGTCGAACAGGGCGTTCTTGAAATACTGCCAACTGACGATCTTAGCCTGCTTCTGGGTAGAGCAGAAGTAGTAACCCCTGTAGTCCTGGATGTTCTTGTCGAAGGCTTCCTTGATCAGCCAGTTGACGGCAAGCAAGGTCTTGCCAAGGCGACGGTGGCAGACCGCTACGACGAAACGGTACATATCCAGCCGCCGCAGGATCAACATCTGCGCGGGTCTGGGCTGGAATGATATATAGTATTTGATCATGGGGTAGGTGGGTTACAGTAGCTCGTTGAGAACTAGTTCCCTAGTCACGTCAGGGGTGAACGTGGTGGGTAGCCGCATCTGCTCCGGTAGGGAGTCCTCCAACCGCTTCATCTCGATGAGCTGGGTATTGTCAGTGATCAGGTCGGTCATGCGGTTGCTGGCCTCGCCGTTGAGAGAGGGGGCAGCCTGGCCCCAGAGCACCACGATACGCTTGTCCTCCTGGGTGTAGACCTCGGTCTTCTCCGAGATGCCTAGGTAGGCCGACATCAGGAACTTGCCGAACGACTGATTGAGCTTCTCGGTCAGACCCACACGAGTGAGGAAGTCCGCCAGGATGCTACAGCCGATCAGCAGGTAGTGGCGGGAGTCCTCCGGGTGGTCGATATTCTCAATGGCCTTCTTGAGGCTGTTGAAGTTGGCGAAACCGAGCGCACGGGCAAAGCTCTCCGGTGTTGGCATCAGCGAGAACACCTGACGGGAGGGGATCAGGAGGTTCTTGTTCTTGGCGCTGTTCGTGGTAACCGCAGCTAAGTCCTGGGGATGCTCGAACAGCTCATAAAACGGATGCTCGTTGAAGTAGTACTCGATCCCCGACTTCAGCCACTCCCCGTTGCACATGATCGTGCTCACAGGGAGGTGGCTGTTGATCTGTATCTTACCTTCTTTGGTCAGCATGGCGTTGGTGTGACTAGCCTCCTAGTTGATAATAGTTCTTACTCTTGGTTGGCTGATGACATCACCAGTCCGGTTAGGTCCGTCCCGGTGATGTAGCTATACCAGTAAGTGTAGATGATCTCCGACAGTGTGTCAAGGTCCGGGATCAGCCACACATAGGCGGGGATGCCGGTGCGCTCCTCGATCTGGGCGGCTGTCCTGGGGGTCGGTCTGCGCCCTTGCCGGTTGATCTGGTAGAGCAGGCTCTCCGACACATTCATGTACGCAGCCATCTGCCGCAGGTACTCGCGGGGGATGATGAACCGGGCCTTGATGTCGGCTGGGGTCGGTGGGGCTTCAGGGGTCTTGGGGCTGGTTGGTAAGTCCATGGTATTCCTAGATATATTTATAAGTTGTTGATATTTCTACATATCCCAGGGGCCGGTATCTCCGTCCGCTCGTCGCCGGGGTTCTCAGTCTTTGCTGAGGTGCTTGCGGTCAGCAGGCGGGAACGGAGGCCACGGCTTGTTGCAGGCACTGGTTTTGTTGTTCAGCAGGCTGTCTATCTCCACACTGGCCGATGTTTCCCCCGGTCGTAGAGGACGGGACAGCGGCTGCTTCTCAGGAAACACCGCCCACTCACCCCTGTCCGTGGTGTCCGGTTCTCCGAGGTGGGTCAAGTCCTCAATAAGCTCATCGTTCAGGGCCTGCCTGAGTCCTTCCTCTTCCTGGGGGTCGGGGGTCAAGTCTCGCAACCGTTCATATTCCTCTGTAGCGTTGGTCGTCCGCTGGTCCTCCGGGCCTTCGTGCTCGGTGAACTCGATTATGATACCATTCGGGTCCATCTGAAAGGTAAATGCTGGTGGCAGCGGCCTGTTTAGCTTGTGCGCCAGGTGGGCCTTGATTGCTTCATACGCCTCTCCCTTGTCCATGGTCAGGTAGGTATGGGTGGTTCTGCTTATCTCGATCATCTAGGGGCCTCCTTGGCTGTTCTAGGGTTGGTCTGACTAGCTGGTGTCTGGTTTCTAGTTATAATGTACCACAGGTGGAGGGAGGTGTCAAATGTTATTTTGACATAGGATAATTTTTATGCTGAAAAATTTTTGGCCGGGGGATCAGCCAGGAAGTGGTTGCTGAGAGCGACAGGTTGGTAAGTTGTGGGTGTGAGCGCGTGTGAGAATGGCACGAGGAATTTTTGTGGTGGTGAAATTTTGGAAACCTGTTGTTCTGAGAACGGGTTGTTCTGAGCAACGTGTTATTTTGACACGTAGTAGTTTTCGGGAGCGATATGTGGCAGGGTCGAGTATTCTTCGCGTGAGCCCACCGTTTTCCCCCACCCCCCTCTCATCCTGTGCTCACAGCAACCACTCATCACCCATACCTGGCAGCAGCCACAACAACAGGTAGCTCTCAGCAGCAACATGATGACTGGTAGTTCTCAACAACAAGACAATAGGTAGCTGGTAGCCTTCACTCCTTAACTTGTTGTCCGCAGCTACAACTAATAGGCGACTTGTTGTAGCTGGCAGCCATCACTTCCTTACTTGTTGTCCGCAGCTACCATTCATGATGTTGTAGCTGAAAAATACTACATCAGCAAGTACTTGATAGTGCGTAACTTTTCGCAGTTAGTGTATAGTGTGTATAATATTTCGGGGTTTTCGAGGATTTCAAAATATATAGAACGTGATCACTTGTACTACACCGTGGTATCTCTCACAATTTCTGTTTCATTTCCTTAGTAATATCGCCACACTCTATCTTGTTCTGTGAAACCACCATATCAAGATGAGTGTTATCAAGTACTTAAACCTGTATGTTTCACGGACATCTAATTTTTAACAACTTTCTATAGGTCTTCAAATCTTTAAATATTTATACACTCTGTACACCAACATAATAAAATCATATACTTACAGATGTCTAATTTCTAAGCTACAACTTATCAACCTGTCGCTGCCAACTACCACTTACAATCATGTCGTTGCGGACAATCACTACTCTCAAGGGCTCAGAACAGCCACTTAACCTGTAGCTCCCAGCTACCACTTACGATATTGTAACTCGTTGTTCTCAGCACAACTAGCGATTACATTTTCGTAACTCAACAAATATCATTTTGATCTGTGATAAAGTGTAAAAAAGTCTTGACTAGGCTGACTAGACATGCTATGATGAGGCATACACTGAGAGATTATACAGCAAATCAGCACCTTAACCCTTGGAGGCCACACTATGAACCCCAAACCCACACCAATCGATATTGCCATCAACAAGGTTGTCACCAAGGCAGACTATGCTATCAGTCTGTTGTCAGTCATTCCAGCCAATGACCTTACACCACACTACATCACCCTGCAGCGTATTCAAGCGAAGCTTGCCGAGACGTTCAAGGCTGTAGCTCATGCTCGTGCTGTTGTAGTATCAAAAGCAAACGGCAGCACAATTACTGTGGGGGATTTAGGGGACTCAAGCGATGGTTCTGAACCAGCACAAAAGCCTGTAGAGTGGAACTCTCTGCAACACTTCAGAGATGCCCCATATAGGTCTAATTACTAAATAATATTGATAAGAACCATCAACAAATCTTATAAGCGACTAGACAACTAGTCACCCTCAACCACCCCACCCAAAGGAGCACATCATGGCTATCATCACCACACCCGACAACACCGAAGAAACCACCATCGGACCCACTCCCGTGAACCCGAACAGTCCTGCACCGCCATCACCAGAACTGCAGGCCCTGCTCGGTACCCCCGCACCTGCAGCTATCCCCAGTGACGACAAACCCGGCGCACCCGCAGTGAAAGGCCCTGCAGTAACAGCCAAGGCACCAAAGACTAGCAATGAAGACCCTGCAGTCATTGCAGCCAGGGAAGCATACAAGAAAGCAGAGCAGGAAGCCAAGAACAAGAAGAAAGCCGAGGTTGCAGCAGCCAAAGAGGCTAAGGCTATGAAGCTTAAGGAGGAGAAGGCCAAGAAGCAAGCAGAGAAAGAAGCCAAGGCTATTGAGAGAGCCGCAGAACGAGCCAAGCAACGAGAAGCAGCACTCGCTGCAATCCCGATACTCGCCCCTGTTGAGCCGTCACCACTCACCAGCTCCGTAGTCAAGGCCCTGGAGGGGGATAAGGTGTCTGTTGCCTTGAAAACCGCCTTTAGCCTTGAGAACAATAGCGAACTGGGATACAAGAAGCTGGCCGAGCGTTTTGGCTACTCTGTTGTCCCTCTCATCGAAGCTCTGGTACTCGAAAAGGTATGGCCGACAAAGACACCGGATGAAGGTGGCGGAGCATGGGCATACAAGGCCCTCTACAAAGCCGAGAAGATGAACGGGACGGTATCCTGGGGCCATATGGTCAACCGAGCCAGTGAACGGTTTACCATGTTGAACCCGGAGAACATAGCCAAACGTGAAGCTGCCAAGGAAGCCGCCAAAGCCAAAGCCAAGGAGGAAGCCCTCAACCAGGCGCAGGGTATTGCCGGCAAAGCAAAAGTAAAGCCCACGACCACCAGCGAGGGTGGATTTGACATCAGCCAGTTGACTGATATTGACCTCTTTAATCTCGCAAAGTCCTGCATTATCGCAATGCCGGACAACATGCGCGACCTGCTGGCGATGGATGCTGAGGTCAAGGAGGCCCTCAAGATAGACGAGTAATCTCACTCAGTTGCTGAATTAACAGGTCTGACTAGACACCTAGTCAGACCTGTTGACATATCAACCGGGTAAAACGTAACAGCTTAAAATCGGCTTAATAGCCAAAGGAGAACATCATGGCAATTCCCCAATTCCGCATTAAAGATGCCGTCGGCATCGTCACACTCTGCATTAAAGCCAATCAGCCTTGTCTTATTGTTGGTGCTCCCGGCATCGGCAAGTCGGATATAGTCAACCAGATACGTCTCAATCTCGGTATGGACCTCATCCTTACCCATCCCGTTGTGTCTGATCCGCTTGACGCTAAGGGCTTGCCCCACGCCTATCAGAACGCCAGCACTGGCGAGATTCTTGCCGACTTCATCCCTTATGGCGATCTTAGGTATGCAATGTCCGCCAAGAAGCCTACTCTGTGGTTTATCGACGACTTAGGCCAGGCCCCACCAGCCGTACAGGCCGCGTTCATGCAACTCTTGCTTGCTCGTGAAGTCAACGGCAAGGCTATCAGCCCTCACATTCGCTTTGTTGCTGCTACCAATGGTAGAGCACACAGAGCCAACGTCACTGGTATCTTGGAGCCGGTCAAGTCTCGCTTCGGTTCAATCTTCGAGCTTGTCCCCAACATTGATGACTTTTGTGACTTCGCGTACAAGGTTAAGATGCTGCCAGCTATTCCTGCATTCCTCCGTTTCGATACTCCTCGCCTGTTCGACTTCAACGCTAATGCGGACATGGAGCAGAACCCCTGCCCCCGGACCTGGCACAAACTCTCAGATATCCTCAAGGAGATGGGTACAACCCTGCCACACTTGCGACAGAAAGTTGTTGCCTCTGCGGTCGGTGAGGGCGCAGCTATGGCCTATTGTACCTTTGAACGTATCAAGTTGCCTGACATCGACATGCTTATCAAATACCCCGACACCTTTCCGCCTACTACTCAGACCGACGTTCTCTACGCTATGGCCTCATCTATCGCCATAAGAACCACTCTCAACAACATTGACAACGTGGTCCACCTGGCAGGTAAATTCCCGCGACAGCTCGGAGCTATGATGATGAACGATGCTCGATCTATCTGCCCCGATATCGACTTGACCGATGCGTTTGGGCGCTGGTCCGAGACGATAACCCCTAGCTTTATATCGTGAGGTGATGTCATGTATCTGCAGATAACCACTAAGTGTAATATGACCTGTGATCACTGCTGCTATTCGTGCAACAAGAACGGCAAACACGGCGACTACAACACCATACTCGACGCTATCGCTTTTGCTCGTGAACATGACGACTATACCATCTGCATTGGTGGAGGTGAGCCGACACTACATCCGAGGTTCTTTGATATCCTACGCCATACTTTGAACGACTTTGAGTATGTCTGGATGGCTACTAATGGCAGCAGAACAAATGTTATGTTTCGCTTGCGTGATATCATTGACGGCGAAGACTATGACAACGATAATCCTATCTATCAGGAAAACAAGCTGTGTGTGGCCCTGTCACAAGACTACTTTCATACACCTATTGATCATCGAATAGTTGCACTGTGGAAGCGTAGAGCTGCAGCCAAGCATACAGGCTATGAGATACGAGACGTAAGCGATCAAGTGAAAGGACAAGGCCGAGCGAAACGCAACGGGTATGATGGTAAAGGCTGTGTGTGCTCTGATATCATCATTAAACCTGATGGCAAGCTGAAAGCGTGTGGTTGTACAAAAGCGCCTGTCATTGGTGACGTATGGAGCGGCATCACGCAAGAGTATCAAGACATCTTGTATTCTGATGACTACAGGGATAGCAACTGCTGGACTGAGTGGAGGAAAGCGCAATGAACTCATTCGACGATGCACTCACAAGAGTAGTAACACGCTATCCGTTCTTTGCGCCGGGTATCCTGCACCTGCAAGTTATTGAGGACACAACCATACCCGTTGCCAGCACAAACGGTAAGCATCTCAAGATTAATCCCATTACCATGCCACAATTCACCACTCGCCAGCAGGTTATGATAGCCCTGCATGAGTGGTGCCATGTGATGCTATTCCACATCACTCGACGCAACGGCAGACGGTATGACCTGTGGTTACGGGCAAGCGATTATGAAGCGAACGACCTGTTGCATGGTATCATTCAGAAACAAGGCAGCAACTGCCCGTTCGACTGGATTGATAACGCCCCGTATGACCCTCGCTTTCATGAGATGACAGCGGACCAGATATATGCAATTCTGGAAAAGGAAGACGCCAAGAACCCGAACCAACAGTCAGAACCTAATCCGCTTGGCGATGACGTAGAGCAGGCCCCGGCACCTGTAGTCCCCGGCGAGCAGTCTCAACCTGGACAGCCTCAGCCTCAGCCTCAGCCTCAACTAGGCCCTAGTCAGCCCGGTAGTCAGCCCGACCTGACACCCGAGCAGATCGAGGAGATAGAGAACGATATCAAGCAGAAGATAACCGCAGGACTGCAGGCCGCTAAGATGCGTGGGATGCACTCAGCGGACATAGAGCGTAAGCTCGGAGCATTGGTTGAGCCTACGATTGACTGGAAGTCTGCCTTAGCCGAGTTTATTCAGACACGAGCCAAGGACGACTACTCGTTTCGTCGTCCTAATGTCCGTATGCTTGGTACGGGGTTCGTCATACCGAGCCTGTACAGTGAACGTATAGACTGCCTGGTCTTTGCTGGCGATACGTCAGGCAGTATCTCAGGCAAGGAGATGGAGGAGTATACAGCCGATCTGATCAATGCTTTTGAGTCTGTGTCTATCGACAGGCTTATCCTGATATGGTGCGATGCCAAGGTCAGGTGGGTACAGGAGTTTCATGCAGGCGACAGCGTAGAGCCTCGACCCTCTGGCGGTGGAGGTACTGACTTCAGGCCCCCGTTTCGCTACGTAGAACAGGAGCATATAGACCCTGCAGCCCTGATCTACCTGACCGATGGCTGGTGTAACAGCTTTGCAACGGACCCCGGCTATCCTGTGCTGTGGTGCGTGTATGGCGGTAACAAGGGCTTTCAGCCCCCCTATGGCGAGGTACTGCAGGTTGACTTTAATGGGGGTAGGAGATGAAAGATAAATCACGCGTTATCACTGTCAAGATTACGCCTGGGCTTGAGCATTTAGATATTGGTTTTGTTCAGCATATGGAGAAAGAAATAAGCTGGGTTTTTGATCTGGAGGGCTTCACCAAAACGATAACCAGTAAATCGGGTGGCTATATCACCTTGACTTATGAGATGAGGACACGGCCATGATAGCTCCGCTACCAGAGGAACAGTTCAAAGCGCAGATACGACTTGAGAAGCAGCTCAACAACCTACGCAATCGAGCTATTGATCGAGTACGTCATATCCCGCCACGTTATCAGCCTGACAAACCAGGTAGACTAGCCATACTAATTGGCGGACTGTATCGCCTCGGCAAGCTCGGGGTCAACCTGCTGATTGCCCTATGGTTTCTGTATGGGGGCATAACCTTTGTTGACTTCATAATGCAGACGATAGGGAGAATGTAGCCATGAGAGTAATCGACAGAATGATAGACTGCGGTCAAGGGTATCGCTATGGCATACCCTACGCGCAGCGGTTATATCGTTTTATAGGTAAGCAAATGTCAGCACACAAACCCGTGCCTGAGTGGATTAAGTTGTGTTTCCCTACAACTTGGAGAATATAGCCATGAATGAACACCAAAAGACCATAATACGCGCTCTTAACTATATGCGAAGTCAAGAGTTTATATTAACAGATCATAGAAAAGCGGTGATTGCGTAGCCTGACGAAACAGAGTATAATGTAGGCTCCTAAGTAGCTGAATTTCCGCAAATATTCACCGAGGCGAGCTATGCTATTGACATTTTTGTACGGGCAAAGCGCAGAATATTCACCCGCCAAGTCGTTTGAAACACGAGACGGCAAAATTGAGAAGGTATCTGGCTATGATGTCGGATATCTCGTATACCACAACGTAGCAAACCAACCGGAAGACCTGGCCGTGGTTGCGGATACCCTGCGGAACTTTGCAGGAGCTGGCTGGTTCAGGATAAACGGAGCACCTATTCAGGAGGTGGCAGCACGCCCGGAATCCCCGGTTAGGCGCATAACAGAGAACTTCCCAGAGCAGGTAACCAAATTCACCACGTTTGACCTTGACAATTGGCCGGTATCGCCAGATACGTCGGCTCAACATGCATGGACCCTGGACAAGCCCGAGACTACTGCCGCCCTGATCCGCCATTACCTGCGGCAACACGGCCTGTCCTCGCTGGCAATGTCAGACTTTATATTCCTACTGACATCCAGCCAGTTTACACGAGCTACACTGAATTGCCATCTGTACTTCCTGCTGGAACAACCGCGCACTCTCAGCCAGATGCGGATGATCGCCACGGGGTTCAACACGTTCAAAGGAGAGAAGTTACTCGACACCGCACCATATAAGGCGGTACAGCCTGACTATATAGCACCACCCAAGTGCCTTAACTTTGCCGATCCAATCCCGGCTCATGCCCGTATCTACTATAGCCAAGGCACAGCCAAGTTTGTACCAGAGTCGGAGTTCTCCAAGAACATCCTTGATAACTCCCCCAAGGATTGGCTGACTAGCGGACTAGTCGATCCGCTGGGCAAGAACTGGCTGGATAGTATCCGGCGTTTCGTCGGCAGTGACCAGGGGATTAACAACCCGGCCTTTCGTGCTGCTGCCCAGTTGGCAAACGAGGTGGGCAAGGTCGCGGTACTGGCAAATATCGACGCCTACGCCAAGCAGATGCACGACGAGGCATGGAAAGCGATCCTCCTGCATGGTAAGAGGGGTGATGCCAAAGATCGCGCTACGTACAACGTCGCACGTTTTAGACAGTACCTGGAATCGGCTACCCGGAGCCATAAAGAGTTCGGCAAGAGTGTGGACGACTCAGCCAAGCTGATTCTGGCCGCAATCGAGGACGCGGCCAAGGGTAACACCTACCCATTGACTGACCGCGTAACCCTATCAGGTGCTGCCAAGCTGATGACCAAGCACCCGGCTACTTGGATGACGGTCAGGGCTGCGGTACGTAAGCAACTGAAGGGCATCATAAGCGTTGCGGACTTCGAGAAGCTGGTTAAGCAGGCCCTGAGCAATGATACGGCGGTAAACAACACAGTAACGTCACCGACAGGGGAGCTGGTGTCGCTATCGTCAGCACAGGGCGAGGATATGCTGATCCGCCCGATGCTCTCGACTTACAGCTTCGTTCTCGACCGGGATGGTAACTTCTTTATGCAAAGCCCGGACTCGGAGCATAAGGTATTGGCTTTCAACGGGGAGATGGTCAACATCTTCTACCGGGACGCGATGCAGCGTACCGGAGACAACGTATCTCTCTTGTTTGGCAAGAAGTGTATGTCCATGCTTATCGCGGACAAGATAAGCCCGAACAACAACAGCCTACACATATCCAGGGCTGATGTAGCCAAGCGCACCATGCCAATAGGCGACACCATCACCGATGGCTGTTGGATCAACCTGGGGGTACAGAAGAGTGGCCGGGATCAATGCGCCAAAGTAACCCCCGGCAAGGTGGAGATATTTGACAAGAAGGACACCAACATAAAGTGGTTGGAGGTATGTTCAAGCTTGATACCAACTGAGCAGGACTTCAGCGAACGGTTTCCCAACGCGAAGGAGCCGACCCCTGAGTTTCTGATATCCTTCTATCGGGCAAACATCTTGAAGTACATCACCTGTGACAAAGAGGACTTAGTGGCCTTGACTAGCTGGCTAGTTACCGCCTTGACGAGTAGGCCGCTCTCGTATATCGGGGAGTTTGTTGGTTCTTACGGCTGCGGCAAGTCAACGGGTTCTGACTTCGCCAAGAATCTGATTGACCCTACGGATCAGTCATTGGCAGGCGGCAGCACCCGCTCTACCTTCTGCGGCAAGGCGGACGAGAACTTTTTTGCTGTAGTAGCTGATCAACTGGTGACAATTTTTGACAATATCGGTGTCTTGAGTGCCCAGGTACAAGACTTGTTCTGCCAGATATCAACGGGTATGCGGTACAGTCTGCGGATACTCTACACTCAGACGCAACTTGACCGCTTTATCCAGAGGCCCATCATCCTTACAGGCTTGGCCCCGATGATAACCCGGCCTGATCTGATGAGTCGAGCGATGAGTATCAGCTTCAGCAAGATACCCTCATTCAACCCGAACTACCTGGCTGAGTGGGAGAGAGATAGGCCCTATCTGTTCGGGGGCCTGCTGCATATCGCGGCGAAGGCGATGGAGAGTATCAAAAGCATATCAGCATCCTCTGCTGGGAGGCTAGCGCAGCGCGACATCGTTATCGCGGCAGTAGCGGGAGTTATACACAACACCAAAGGCGTAGATACAAGTTTTGTCGAATATCTAAACACTGAGAAGCACATGGTATATGTTAGGGATAACAATTTCGTGATGCTGTTCATAGCCTTTTTGCAGGGCCTCCCAAATAGTGATTACACGTTGCCAGTGTATGATATTCGCAACCGCTTTCAAGACTGGGTAGAGAGGCACATCGGTACGCAGCAGATGGTGACTATTCGTACCGCTACGGGGGTAAGTGACACCATCGAGGTTCGCGTAACCAATGCTAAGCTACCAGAGAACTCTGTAGGCTTCGGGTGGGCACTCTCCAAGGCTACCCACGCCATAAACGCGGTAAGCGGCTGGGAATTTTACGATCATCATCGCACAAAGCATGGAAAAACCCGTAGCTTTAGGCGAAAATTGTTGTTGACAGACATACTATAATATGCTATAATTAGCTATGATGAAAAGGTAATAAGATAATCTTGTTGTAAGGGGGGTGGCGGAATGGTAGACGCACCCTGTGGGCGGGCGGGTATGACGAATTGCAATAGTGCCCTCAAACAATACCCTTGTAGGTTCGACTCCTACTCCCCTTACCAAATGAAAAGGTAAATACGTAAAAGGAGAAAAGCCATGAAGAAGCGGATTAAAGTCGTAGTTTTTAGCACCGAGTCATGTGCGTACGAATTACCCGAAACACCTAAAGATTTCCTGAAGTGGTGGCAGGATAAATTCGATCTGGCACCCCCGGAATATCAGGAAGCACTGCAAGTAGTATGCTCAACATCAGTCTATTATGATAACACTGAATTTGGTGTCGAGATTTACTATTATCGAGACGAGACGCTCGATGAAGAACAGGCACGTATAGCACATAACGAACAGGCCCTTAAAGAGCGAGAGGCGGAGGAGTTGCAGACACTCAAGAGGCTGGCGGACAAGTATAAGAAAGAGATAAGAGAATATCGGTGACTAGGTGGTCTAGTTAACCGTCAATCAGCAAAAAATCAGAGAGGTGAATTATGTTACGAATCAGCTTAGACGTATCCCCGGAAGACATTGCCAAAGCACGTAAGGTACTGGATGTATTTGAGTCCATCCTTGCAGGCGGACAGCCTGCTGTAGCCCCCTCGGTTGCAGCTCCCCCGACCCCGCCTGTCGCAGCCCCGGCACCTCCGGTAGCCGCACCGCCTGCTGCCCCTGCCATGCCGCCGCCTGCAGTTGGTGTTGTTCCTGCAGGCGGCGGCATGGCAGTTGGTGTTGTTCCTGCAGCACCGCCGGAACCTGTAGGTATCGACCCGCTCAGTGATGTTGGCTTGCAGTCCTACGTGACCGAGATTGTCCAGGCAGGCAAGGCCCAGGTTCCCCAGATTCTCGGCCTGCTGACCAAGCATGGAGCATCTCGTATCTCCGAGCTGGCTCAGGCCCGTCGTCCTGCCTTCAACGCCGACCTCAAGGCATTGGTGCAGGCCACCGTACCATTCTAATCAGTAGTTCAACTAGAAACCTAGTCAGGGGGACAACATGACTGTCATAACAACAGAAACAGCGCACAGTTGGTTCTCCCCC
>Ga0209318_1000321_pt1 | contig 48274 bp, 76 predicted proteins | sample RifGroE1_FD_183999 | JGI IMG/M metagenome (GOLD analysis project Ga0209318, IMG submission 183999) | Groundwater microbial communities from Rifle, Colorado, USA - Groundwater E1 (SPAdes) (version 2) | ecosystem: Environmental > Aquatic > Deep subsurface > Groundwater | place: Rifle, Colorado... | reverse complement strand
CAATGAATTATTACTTTGCAACGGACAACAAATCAAAAAGACATATCTTAGTAGCTTCCAGTTTGGAAGAAGCAAAAACAATCGCATCAAATTCAATAACCGTAGAAAATATTTACGAATTACTGCCCGATACTTTTGATACAGAAGGATTCTTGGTTTCTGATAAATAGGGAAGCTCTCTACTGTGAATAGAGAGCTTAGAGAATTACTTGCCTGAATTGTTCTTTGTCGGGTCAACTAATGTATAAGATTGTCCAGGTTTTGGGGTAGGAGGTACGGTTTCGTTTTTAACAAGGGTTGCCTCTTTACCTAAATGCCCACCGTGTACTCCAGTTAACTCATACTGACCCGATTTAGGAACATTGTTGCCAGGCTTTACATTTACAGGTTTAGTCACATTATCACCCCCTTTCGACACAATATTATCACAAAAGTAGAAATATGGAAATGTGAGGTACAAATATGAATAATCTAATTCCAATTAACTATGACAACGACAGACAGACGGTATCAGCAAGAACATTGCATGAATTCCTTGAAGTGGAAAGTAACTATACAACATGGTTTAACAGAATGACAGAGTATGGATTTAATGAAAACATCGACTTCCAAACTTGCCTTCCAAATTTGGAAAGCGAAAGTCACGGAGGACAGAACAAGCAAGATCACCAAATCACCGTTGAAATGGCAAAAGAACTCTGCATGATTCAGCGCACCGAAAAGGGTAAGCAAGCCAGACAGTATTTTATCGAACTTGAAAGACAATGGAACACTCCTGAGGCTGTCATGGCAAGAGCTGTCAAAATGGCTGATAAAAAGATACTTTCCCTTGAATCCGGTATAAAGGAAAGAGACGACATAATCAAAGAATTAACCCCAGCCGCAGAGTTTGGCAAGACAGTTGGCAACAGTAAGGGTGCTATCCTTATCAGAGACTATGTCAAACTTCTTGCCAATGACGGTATTAAAATAGGACAAGACCAATTCTTTTCATGGCTCCATGTGCATGACTATATTTACCGCACAAAAGAGCGTAAACCGCAGTGGGATGCAAAAGTTCAATATGTCAAGATGGGACTTTTCAAGGTCAAGATTACTCCAATAAGCACGCCTGAGGATGGCGACATTATGAAATTTACAATTCGGATTACCGGAAAAGGCCAGAAGTATTTCTATGAAAAGCTTAAATCAGCCTAACCACGCAAACATTCACCCTCTCCGGAGGGCTTAAAAGTTGTCTGCAAAATAGGACAAACTGTACAGCAAAAGCACGACGGGAGCTTATCCCGCCCCAATACTACGCGGACTATCAAAAAACGAGAATGGCGCATGGGTTTTAGGAAGTCCTGAACGAAGCCCCCGAAGCTGGTATCGGTTATAGTGTCGAAGGGACGAAACGGCAAGCAACCAGACATGAAGTGTTCCCCGCCCGGCAGAGCGTATCTGCCCCACATTGTACCTTGAAAATTGCATATGGAAGGCGCTTTCCTGGACACCATTACGGCGAACGAAGGGGAAGTGTGAGAGACACCGACAGGGCTGCGGTGTAGGGAGATAAGGGAGGGGGAGGTAGATGCTAGCAATTAATCAGATACACAATATGGACTGTTTGGAAGGGATGAAACTGCTTGACGATTGCTCCGTCAATTGCTGCGTAACCTCTCCGCCGTATTGGAATTTAAGGGATTATAATTTGCAGCCTACGCACTGGCCTGAGGTTCATTATTCGCCAATGGCTGGATTGCCTGAAGTCTTTATACCGGAATGGACTGGTTGCCTAGGATTAGAGCCAACAATAGAAATGTTTATTGGACATATCGTTTTAATATTCCGGGAGGTTCGCTGGGTACTACGGAAAGATGGCACACTGTGGATAAATTTTGCAGATAGCTACTGTTCAACGGCTCCTGGAACTATGGGTGATAATATCCACATTGAGGGTGCAAAAGAGGCAACAAGACGGGCAAGAAAAGGAATGAGACCACAAACACCTGAAGGTCTAAAACCAAAAGATTTATGTGGTATTCCCTGGAGGGTAGCATTTGCTTTGCAGGCTGATGGCTGGTGGCTGAGATCAGATATTATTTGGCACAAGCCAGCATGCATGCCGGATTCCGTAAAAGACAGGCCTACAAAGTGCCACGAATACATCTTTCTCATGAGTAAGAGTAGGAAATATTATTATGACTATGAAGCTATTAAAGAACCGATTGCGACATCTTCAATTCAAAGAGCGCTACAAGATATTGAAAGACAAAAAGGATCAACAAGGGCGAATGCTGGGGCTAAAACGAATGGTAACATGAAGGCCGTAATATGCAGTGATACGAGAAATAAGAGAACTGTTTGGACGGTTGCTACCTCTCAATTTGTCGAAGCTCATTTTGCTACATACCCGCCTAAACTGATTGAGCCTTGCATAATTGCTGGTTGTCCTCCAGGTGGGCTTGTTCTTGATCCGTTCATGGGATCCGGAACAACGGCAATGGTAGCAATGCGAAATCAGAGAAATTTTATAGGCTTTGAATTGAATCCTGAATACATCAAAATTGCAGAAAACCATAGATTGGCCAATGTCCAGCAGAGGATAATTTAATTCGCAAAAACAAGAAAGTTTGAAGGAAAGGCAGGTGATTTTATGTGCCGGACAAATAAAGCCGGCTGATAATTACATTTCATTTGTAAAGTTTCTAAGCGGTTCTGGCGGGTTCATCCATAAAGCCTGCTACCAAGCCTACATTACGGAGCGCATGGTCGGTTGCGAGGGCTAAAGAATAAAAGTGTCGGAGGAAGCCTATGGAGGCAATATTCGGGTTCGATTGGTTCGATTGGCTGGAACGCTTGATAAGGCATTGCACAGTCTGTTATGCAAGCGGTACGGCTGAAAGTCCACGCTGCAGGTCAGTGGTAATCGGATATCCTACTGGATTTGTTTGAATGTAGTGACTGTGCAAATAAGCGGGCTAACTACCCGCTTTACATGGGGAAGTAGGCACAGCGCGGCACAATGCGGCGTGTGCTGGTTCAAATCCAGCATCCCCACAAGCCGAAAGGCTAATAAATTTAGGAGGTCATTATATGTCAATGAGGTCAATTCTAAGAACTAAGGTAAAAAACGCGGTCTATAGCACAAAGGAAAATCACGCATTCAACCGCAGGAGGTTTGCTGTAGCATGGCAGAAAATGCAGGTCAAGAAGTTTGGCGGGGTCAGAAAGTACATCATTATGCGAATCCACAAAAAGAGCAGAAGCAAAGACTTAGATGTAACCATTTATGCATAGGGAGGTCTCACCATGATTTTACACGATCTACACCCGTTTATCAGAGTGCTTGTCGTCACAATCCTGTGCATGATGATAGGTGGTGGAACAGGATACATACTCTGCGTGGTTAATGAGACATTGGACAAGCAGGAGGCACGGAAGAAGCAGGAGGCGAGCAAGCCGATAAGGAGCAAGGAGAGGCATATTGATATTAAATTGTGAAGGGGGAGAGGGTTGAAATGAAAAACTGGGAAGTAATCAAGGCACTGTATGAAAATCCAAGGCTACAGTTTAAAAACAAGCGGTTTGGAGGCGTTTTGGGTTATGACGAAAATGGGCACCTTGCATGGTTGAGTGGAGTGCCTAAAGTCGGAGAAATATTTACCATCCACTATAACCCGGGCCATCCGTTTGCAACCGGTAATTATGACGATGATTGGGAACTTGTCCCCCAGCCTGTGCCATTTTTGGAGGCGGTCAAGGCGTACAGTGAAGGCAAGACGGTGGAGTGCAAGTCTAAGGGATTTGGTACACGAGTGTATGAGCCTGGAGTTAACCATCCATATGCAATGATAGACCAATCTGATACAGCGGTTACAGCACATGAAATCCTGCATGGCGAATGGTTAATCAAATAGAAAAAGCCGCTCACACAAGCGGCAAAGTTAAACAACTAAGCAGAGTATAGCACAGGTCAAGTGGAAACGCAAATATACGGTAAATGTATAAATATACGAAAAGGGGGTAAGAGGGATGAAACAGTGTAATTGTGCCAATGAGGCAGCAAAGAAGGTGGCCGCAGCATATTCCAGCTATAAAAATGTTTTCCCACCAGTAGAACTGCTTTCCGGTAGGACTTACTTAAATTTTACATGTGAAAAGGTCACCAAGAGTGGCAGGATGAAGCAGATTGAAGTTCCTATGTTGCTAACAAAATGCCCATTCTGTGGCAAGAAATATGAAGGTGATTTGGAATGACTGACATAACCATAGACATACACAACTATCCTACCAACGTGAGCCTACAGGACATACTGGACATGCTGAAAGAGTGGCAGAGGAAACAGGCTGAAACGGTGGAGCAGTTGGAGGATGATTTGGCAGACAAAGACAGGCAAATAGACGATTTGAAGAGCAAGTATTATCAATATTAGGGGGTAAAAATAATGAACGAATTAACTGAATCAACTCAAAGGGATTGGGCGGCATTGGCTGTCCAGCAATCAAAGGAATTCACCGTAACAGATCAGCAGACCTATGCAAACGCCGCCGAGCTTTGCAAGGACATCAAGGGCAGAATCAATCAAATCACAGACTATTGGAAGCCTCTCAAAGAAGCCGCAGCCAAACAGCACAAAGATATATGTGCTAAAGAAAAGGAACTTCTTGCACCGTTTTCATCCGCTGAAACCGATTTAAAGGGCAAGATGGCAGCATATCAGAGGCAGAAGATGGAAGAAGAAAGAATCCAAAGAGAAGAAGCTGAACACTTTAAACGTGAAGAAGCTGAAAGACTTATGAAACTGGCAGAGGAAGCAGAAAAAGAAGGAATGAGTGAACATGCTGAATACCTTGTTGAAGAAGCTGCCAAAGCTGAAACCATGTATATACCCGAAATCAAGCAAGAGAAAACCGCAGGCACATCAGCAATAAGGGTATGGAAGGCTCGCATCACAAATGATTCCCTCGTTCCCATAACGGTCATGGGGGCAATGCTAAGACCTGTTGATATGTCGGCATTGGACAAGTTTGCAAAGGCTTCCAAGGGTAATATGGCAATCCCAGGTGTGGAATTTTACGAAGATGTACAGATGAGGATAAGGTGAGAATATGAACATATACGAATCAATCTGCGGTGTAATGGGCGAAATTGGCGCAATCAGCAAAGACAAAAAAAATCAGCAGCAAGGGTTTATGTATAGAGGCATAGATGATGTTATGAACGCTTTGCAGCCTCTACTTGTCAAGCACAAAGTCTTTATTGTACCGGAAGTCATGGAACACATAAGAGAGGACAGATTAAGCAAACAGGGCAGCACATTGATCTATTCTATCTGCAAAATCAAATACACATTCTATGCCGAAGACGGTTCAAACGTAACCGCCGTGGTAGTCGGTGAGGGTATGGACAGTGGAGACAAGGCAACTAATAAGGCTATGGCTATTGCAATGAAATATGCTTGTTTTCAGGCATTTTGTATCCCCACGGAGGAAATGGCAGACCCCGACAAAGAATCGCACGAACTTGCAGAGAAAAGGTCTAGCAACCCGCCAGCAGAAAAGGTTTATCACTGCGAAGATTGCGGACTTGAAGTCAAGGACACATCAAAGAAAACAATTGCTCAGATTATAGAGGGCAGCCAGAAATATTATAAGAAAAACTTGTGCCAATCATGCGTGTCTAAACGATACAAGGCAAGTCAGGAGGCAAAATGAACAAAGTTATATTGATGGGTAGATTGACCAAAGACCCTGAATTACGTTACACCACTAATAATACAGCGCATTGCAGTTTTAGTATTGCTGTAGAACGCAGATTCGCCAAACAGGGTGAAGAAAAAAAGGCTGATTTTTTCAACATTGTTGCATGGAGAAATACAGCGGAATTTTGCGGCAAGTATTTTGCAAAGGGCTTGAAGGTTGTAGTTTTTGGGAGTCTGCAAAATCGGGTATGGGATGATAATGAGGGCAAGAAACATTATGTTACTGAGGTAAATGCAGAGGAATGTTATTTTGCTGAAAGCAGGAAGAGCGAAGGAAATGCGCAGCCAAACAATGTAGCGTTTGAGCCGATGGATGAAGATGATGAATTACCTTTTAAGTAAGGGTTAGACTTCCCACATATAAAAAGTCAGTACAGGAGGATAAAATGGGTTACACTCACGGAACTCAATGGACGCACGAATTAATAGAACAAAGAATCTTACAAGTAAAATCCGAACTTAAAATAGACTATATGCCAACAAGAAACGAAATCCTTTACTTAAGACACAACGATCCTTTACACAACGGTATAGTTCGTAGCGGAGGGTATGAATATTGGGCGAATAGGCTGGGTTTGAAAATTAAAGATTCTGAGTCAAAAACCGGATGGGCATATGAAGAAATAGCAATTGATCTGCTGAAAGATAGAGGCTATAAAATTGAGCGAATGAGCCGTAAATGTGCATTTGATGTATTGGTAAATAGCAATGTAAGGATTGATGTTAAAGTTGGCAGACCATGGCTTTTAAGAGGCTCTAGGGTACATACTTTTGGTATCAATAAAAAAATCCCATTGTGTGATATTTATATGATATTTGCTCTTGGCGAATCCGGGAAAACCGAAAGGCTGTTTATAATTCCATCAAATGAATTGAAACTTATATCAATGTGTATAGGCAAGGACAGTAAATATAATAAGTTTGTTGATCGGTGGGATTACATAGACAAGTATGACAGTTTTTACAAGGCTTTGGCATGAACGTACATCCTATACCAAAGCCCACCCACAAAAGGCAGACACATAAAGTACAAAAGATAACCATGCAGCACACAAAAGAATGTTGGGTATGTGGCACTGTCCTAACCCTTGAATCACATCACTGTTTCGGCGGTGCCAATCGCCCCATATCCGAGCTATACGGTCTAAAAGTGTATCTATGCCACAAACACCATACAGGCGGCGCAGGTGTGCATTTTGACAGGGTACTGATGGATGAATTACATAGAGAAGCACAAAAGAGATTTGAAGAAGTGTATTCAAGGAATGAATTTTTAAAAATGTTTGGGAGGAATTATTTATGATGCACCAATTGAAAACATGGCCTAAATACTTTCAAGCTATCAAGGGTGGGGATAAGACATTTGAATATCGTAAAAATGACAGAGGATTTGAGAAGGGCGACATATTAAATCTCCTTGAATACAACCCTGACACGCAGCAATATACAGGCGATGAACTCCACGTAAAAGTTACATACATTTTAGAGGGGCAAATGGGCATTATAGACGGTTACGCAATAATGTCCATAGAAGTTATATGAAAGCCATATCTAAATCTATCCGCCTCTCTTTCACCGACACCAACGTCCCAGAACTCACCCTCACCCTCTCCTGTACCCGCCAAGAGGCAATATCAGCAGTAGCAGAGTGTAGGGAGATATTGCAGAAAGGTGAGCTTGAAGTGGAGTTGAAGAAGAAAAGCAGGAAACGCAGCCTTGATTCTAACTCTTATTGCTGGGTGCTAATCGGCAAGATAGCTAAAGCATGGCAACCTCCTACACCAGAGGATGATGTGTATATCGAAATGCTGAAACGATACGGGCAGCATGAGCCGGAGTTATTGTCCGTAGTCGCCGAAGCTGCACCCATGATCTACAGAGCCACGAGGAACCATTGCGCGGAGGTGGGGGAAAGTGAGTTGAATGGGAAGGCGTTCAAGCATTTCAGAATCTTGATAGGCTCCAGTCAATACAACAGTAAGCAAATGGCAACCTTGATAGACGGGATAGCAAGCGAAGCAAAGGAACTGGGCATTGAGACTATGACACCACAGGAAATTGCGGGAATGAATGAAAGGTGGGGGAAAAATGGAACAAATAACTTTAAATGAATACCGCAAAGTCATCCATGAGGAACTTGAAAAGTGTGGCATAAAGATTCCAGTAGAATTGAAATTTGATTTATCCATCATTGAAGGTACTGAAAATGTTGCCAAAACAAAGCAATTTCTTAAATTGTGCAACGGTGACTATCGCAATTCTGTTTATGTAAAGAAATTTGGCGAGCGTGATGGTGATGATCGGTACTTCGACTTACTATTCTGTGTTGGCGAAGATGGAACGCCCGTATGTATACCTATACCGATTGCCAGAAGGCTTTTTGACTGCAAAATTGAATCAACTTATTTCGGGCAAATAACAGGCGTGCAGTATGAGTATATTTACAAGGCTTTTTACAATAACACAGAGTTGCCATTTTAGATAAATGAGGGGCTAACAACCCCTCTTAGGGGGTGATTAATCATTGAGGGATGGATAAAGTTGTACCGTGAGCTTATAAAAAAGCCAATATGGAAATTATCAACACCAGAACAAAAAACCATTCTTGTCACCCTTTTATGCATGGTAAACCATGATACTGAGGAATGGGAATGGCAAGGCAAAAAATATATGTGTAGGCCTGGGCAAAAGATTACAAGCCTTGAAAAAATACGCAAAGAATGCGGCAAAGGTGTTTCAATACAAAACATACGCACTGCCTTTGTTAGATTTGAAAAACTTGAATTTCTAACATACGAATCAACAAAGGAGTCAAGGCTTGTAACTGTTCTAAATTGGGAGTTGTACCAGTCGACAGAAAGCAATCAACAAAGCAATCAACAAACGGGTAACAAAGACCTAACAACTAACAAGAATGATAAGAATGATAAGAAAAAAGATATATCTGTATTTGCCCCACCAACTATCGAAGAAATTAAATCATATTGCAGAGAACGAGATAATAAAGTCAGTCCTGAAAAATGGTTAGATTTTTATTCAAGCAAAGGATGGATGATTGGCAAAAACAAAATGAAAGATTGGAAAGCCGCGGTAAGGACATGGGAGCATTCTGATTCTAAAGAACAACAAAGTAAATACCGCGATATGACAAATTATAAACCGGGGGAGTGATTACATGTTACCAAACAATCCAGAAATTGAAAAAAGTGTACTTGGCTGCTTACTGATGGGAAAGCTTGACTATGTTTTGAAATTATCAGAACTTGACTTTATGAGCGAAGTCAACCGGCAAATATACAAAACAATCAGGGAGATTCACGAGCATAAATCTACAGTTGATGAATTCACCGTATCGGATGCACTCAATATTGATAACGCACTTGAAATAGTTGTAGGCCTCGCAAGTTACGTTTCGACTCCTGAAAACATGGAACATTACATGGGTATCTTGAAAACTTATACAATGCGCCGTGAAATTATTAAGGCTTCCATGAAAGCAAGGGAAATGGCAGAGGGTGAACACTTTGAAAATGCAGTAGAGTTAAAAAGTGATGTGTTACAGGCGTTTGATATTGCCGTATATGACAACAAAAAAACGGACAATAGCCTCAAAACTATAATGATGGCGGTAATGGATGATATTGAGGATAAATTCAACGCGCCAAACGAGCAGAAATATTTCACAGCGTTTTATGACTTGGACAAGATCACCGCAGGGCTTCACCCCGAAGAACTCACAATAATAGCCGCACGTCCCGGAGTAGGTAAAACCGCCTTTGCACTGCAGCTCATGTTGAACCTGGCAAAGAAGGACTGTAAATGCTTATTTGTATCACGTGAGATGTCACAGGTTCAAATTGCTAAAAGGATCCTTTCAAATCTTGCTTTGGTAGATGGACAAAAACTGAGATTCTGTAAAAGTCTTGTTGATTCAGACTGGCCCAAAATTACCGGAATACTAACAGAGATTGAAAATATGCCAATAGAACTAAACGACACACTTGCAACTATTCAAGAAATCCGGGCATATTGCAGAGAGTTGAAAAACAAAAGGAGTATTGATTTGCTTATAGTGGACTATCTCCAATTATGCCGGAGTATGAAAAAGACAGAGAGCAGAAGGCAGGAGGTTGAGGATATATCCCGGCAGCTCAAAGAAATTTCACTTGAATTTTCAATACCGGTCATAGCACTCAGCCAATTATCAAGAGACAGCGCAAAAACATTTAGAGAACCAGAGTTACACGATTTAAGAGAGTCCGGAAGTATTGAGCAGGATGCGGATAACGTAATATTCCTTCATGTACCCAAAGAAACCGATGAAGCAGCGGACAACTTTGATATTAAGGTGATAGTAGGGAAACAAAGGAACGGTCCTACTGGATACATATATCTGAGATATTACAGGAGGACGTTTAAATTATGCAATCTACGATAACTGCTGAACAATTGAAACAGGTGAGCAACCAGCGCAAATGTCAAATAATGCGTGAAATAATTAAAGGGAATTTAAAATTTGTGAGGTGACATATGGACAAAGAAGAAACATTAAGAATACTAAGAAATTTTATTGATTGCACGACAAAAGCATATAGGCAAAGAACATGTAATTGGTGTGTGGTAAGAGATTTACTCATGAATAGAACGTCAACGGCAGGTATGACAAGTTGTATAGCAAAATGCAGGGAATTAAGCATTGACCCGCATGGATATAACCTTCCTAAGGAGATTGAAAGGCACAAAAGAAAAAGCACACTAACAGATCAGGAGGAATTTGACGGATGAAAATATCGCATAACGACCTGCTCAGAGCCGAAGAACGCCGACACATCATAACGATTCAATCTGATTTCCCTGAAATTGCTTATGCCATCGAGAAAGATTCGCTTTGGATAATTAATCGGCAGACGGGCGCACAACTGGAAGTATCAAGGGAAAACGTGTATAAGTTTGCGGATGAAATAATGAGTGTGGCAGAGGTTTATATGGGACAGACGGGATTACATAAGGTGAGTTGATTCAAAGTTTAAAAAGATTGCGAGGTAAATGTGAGGTGAAAGCATTGGAGATTATGCGGCAATGGGCAATGCCAAACAGTGAGACGTTTTCAATAAAGCCCATAAAAGAACTATTAAAGCAAGAAATAGCTGGCGGCATTTGGTTAGACCCATTTGCAAGAAATAGCAAAATAGCCACTATTACAAATGACTTGAACACTGCTTGTGATACTAATTACCACATGGAAGCAATAGATTTTTTAAAGCAATTTTCAGACAATTATGCTGATGGTGTATTGTTTGACCCACCATATAGCATGAGACAGGTAATGGAGTGTTATCAGGGCATAGGCATAGCAGCCTACAATACAAAAATGGACTTTTATTCTAAACCAAAAGACGAAATTGCCAGGGTATGCAAGCGAGGTGGGAAAGTAATTAGTTTTGGCTGGAACAGCATGGGCATGAGTAAATCAAGAGGGTTTGAAGCCGTTAAAATATTGCTCATTCCACATGGTGGAGCAAAAAACGACACGATCGTAACAGTTGAAATGAAGGTTAGTTAATGCGCCATAAAAGGACTGGTCAAATATAAAAAGTGCGAAGTAAAGGGGTGAGAAATTTGCTTGAATTACAGCCTATAACATTGAAAGAATCACAGGCTTTTGTAAATGAGCATCATAGGCACAACGTAGCTCCAGTAGGTCATAAATATAGCATCGGTTTAAATGACGGTGAGAAGGTTATAGGCGTTTGTATGGTAGGCAGACCAATAGCAAGGCACAATGATGATGGCTACACGCTCGAAGTCCTGCGAACCTGTGTACTTGATGGCTACAAAGATGCTTGCAGTAAACTGTACGCAGCTGCATGGAGAGCAGCTAGAGCAATGGGGTATAAAAGACTGATTACATATACTCTCATATCAGAACCGGGAACAAGCCTGAAAGCAGCCGGGTATCACGTAATTGGTCAAACGGAGTATAAGCCTAAAGGGTGGGATGTGCCAAGTAGGCCTAGAGTAATGGCCGAAAGATATCCCACGGAACAGAAATATATATGGGAAGTTAGTTCAACATAACAAGAAAATCCGCACCAACGCTGATGGAGGCTAGGCTTGGAATATAAAATAAAAGGTGGTGTACAATGCCTCCTTAGCCAAAACTATATTAGTATCCTGGCCGATACAAAGCGGACTAAGCCTTCTAACTCCGCATATAAGCAGCCAATAAAAGAGATAAGTGAGGTTATATACAATGGAATACAAAATGTGTACAAAGTGCAAAGAATTAAAACCAGCAACCACAAGATATTTCTACACTGGAAAATCCAACAAAGGTGGATTAAAAACAATTTGCAAACTTTGTTTAAATAAATCAAGAAAAGAATTAAGACACGAAAGAAACTCAATAAAAGATAAGCAGCACCGCATAATAGTGTACTATAAATACCAATCACAAAACAAAGAATTAGGAGAATGTTGGATATATAAAAATTATTTGCCAGATTCTTATAATTATCCATCTATACGCTTCGATGGAAAATCATTTAGGCTGAGCAGGTTTATTTATGAACACTTCAAAGGTGCGATACCGCCGTGCTATGTTGTAAGACACAAATGTGATTGCAGATCATGTATTAATCCAGACCATTTAGAAATGGGTACAGTAGAGCAAAACAATAAAGATACCGCAAAAAGAGGTAGACATAGGAACCAACGTGCGGAATGTCTAGATTACGATACGAAAGGTGTAATTCAAAACACAGAGTACCACGCAATAGTTCTAGACTGAAATCTACCGCAATATTCAAAACATCATAAAATCAAACGCAAGAGCCAAAACGGTATCATGGACAAGTTTAAATTAATCAAAGGTGAAATTATATTGCCAGATAAAATTAAGACTAGAAATGGCGAATAGAAGGGAGAGAGTTGAAATGTTGAGAAGAGAGCAATTAGAAGACATAGTGAGGTGCAATAAAGGCGAAATAGCGTGCGGCGAATGTAACAATAAAGATAATAGGTGTAGACGAGGAAGAATATTTGGCAAAGGTACATCGATAAAAGATTCAGGGTGCATGGGTAATGCCGCCCAAACTGCGCTTACACTAGCGGATATGCTGAAACGGTTGGACAGAGAAAATGATGTATGCCCTATATGTGGATTAGATAAGGCATACGGGCATGAAAAGGGCTGTGAACTGGCGGCTTTGCTGAAAGGATTGGAGGTAGAGGGATGAAATTGACAGTGAATTTAATAAAAGAACGGTTAAATAAAGCGATACCCGGTAAGTGGAAAACCGAAATAACCAACATGGAAGAACCGGGTTATGAACAGTTTACAAAGAAAATAGATATCGTTAAAAAAGAGGGGAAAACGACTTATGTAATAGCTCGCATGGATTGGAGCAGTCCGCCAAGAGACACAGCAGAATTTATTGCACATGCACCAGAGGATATGCGGTTTTTGCTTGACACAATAGAAGCCTTACAGCAGGAGAATGAGCGTATACGAGGGTGCTACGAAGTGACAAACGATCACTGGAAAAGGCTTGCGACAGAAAACGAGATATTCCGCGAGGACATAACAGACGCTAATATTCAGATGGCGTATAGGGATAAGATTATAGGCAAGCAGCGCGAGGCGTTGAAGGTGGCGAGGGAGGTATTTAAAACGCTAAGTTACATTAGTGAGATTGGATATGACAACCATAGATGGATTGACGAAGCACTTGCAACAATAGCGGAGGTGGTGGGGGAATGAAACAGTATTGCCGGTATTGCGCTAACGCACTGGACTATGACGGGATGCTGATATGTGAGGCAAACGCTCCATGCGGCAACAACGGCTCAGGCAGAGGATACGACATAGATAAGGCTAAAAGAATAAACAAGTGCAAGCATTTTGAATTTAATCCAAACGATTTATTAGGCGCAAATCCAGACGGTGGGTTCAGACAATACCAACCACGAAAAGAGTATAAAAGTAAAGCACAGCAAGCGGTTGAAGCTGGACAACTTGCGATGGAGGTGACGGGGGCATGAGCGAATCCACTGAACAGCAAGCTTTATTTCAATGGGCCGAAATAGCTGCAAAGAAAACACCGGAGTTGAAACTATTATTCGCAGTACCGAACGGTGGTAAGCGTAACATTGCAACAGCGGCCAGGTTAAAAAAAGAAGGTGTCAAATCGGGCGTTCCAGACATATGCCTTCCTGCTCCATGTGGTAAATTTCATGGGCTATACATCGAGATGAAAGTTGACAAAAATAAGCCATCCACGAATCAAATGTGGTGGATCGAGCAGTTACAAAAGCAAGGGTATAAAGTAGCGGTGTGCTACGGATGGGGCGAGGCGGTAAAGGTTATTGCGGAGTATATGATACAAGAGATAGGAGCGTGAGGGGATGGACAAAGCTAAATTTATCCGCATGATGGAGATACGCGAGAACATCAAGCGTAAGCGCAAAGCCTTGCGAGAATGGCAGGAGAAACAGGATATACAAGCGGTGGAAACGCACAGGATAGCAAGGGTAAGCGGAAGATTGTATAACGCGATATGAGGGGGTGAGGGAATTGGATATACAGAAGATGCTTAAATCATACAAAGAGAAAAAAGCTGTCGTTGATGCAACACACGCAAGAATAGCGGCATGGGAAAGAATCTTATTAGATCCCAACATAGAGTTTTATGGGTACAAGCTATATAACCGTGAAATTGGGATGCCATCAGCACACTCCGCAACCTCACAGGTTGAGCGTGAAGCGTTTGCAAACAACGAGAATGATGATGTTACAAAAGAACTATTAGAAGAGTGGATAAAGGAGGATAGAAGCAGAATAGCACCAATAGAGATAGAAGTGGAACAGGTTGAACATGCGTTAAAAGCGTTGACAGAGCAAGAAAGGTATATAATCAATCTGAAATACTTTGAGGGACTATTTTGGGCAAATATTGAAATCAGCTTCAACAAGCAATACCCAAATAAGCAGGATGTAACAGAGGAACGATTGAGACAAATGCATAAAGAAGCAAAATCTAAGCTTGAATATGTACTTAACCCATATTGCTCAAAAGTTACCTGAAAACTACCTACAAATTACCGATATATTACCACATTTTATATACACATCATGTTACAATAGTATTGTTGAAAGTTATACAGAACTGCAAAGGCGAAAGCTGATGCAGTTTTATTTTGCATAAAACATTTTAAATATCCTCTTGACATACGGTACAATGTACGGTATGATGTGAATATCAAATCGAGAGGGGATGTAAAAATGAGCAAAGGGAGTATGACAAAGCACATCTTAACGACATACAAAGGGATACAGCAAAGTATATTGTTAGCACAATTAGATTACCCCAAAAACAACAAATTCTACGGGTGGAACGTTGAGGGCAACAAATTTAGATTAATTAATCGTAATGGAGATTACACAATAGAGGCGGTGATATAATGCCTCGTATATATACAGAAATAAGGATAGCACACGAAACAGAAGAAAGTAAAGCAAGATACGAAGAATTATTAGACGAAGCAATAAAAACACTCGGATATTACGGGAGAACAGATTGGCTGAGGTCAATGGCAAGAGACACAATAAACGCAAGTATACGATTTAAGAAGCCCAAATAAGGCTTCTTTTTTTATTGGGAGCCGTCCGAGATGGGCAGCTTATTTTTATGTAGAGGGATAAAGTAGGTGATTGGATTGGATAAGGATATAGTGAGTAGAGAGCCTACAAGAGTGATAGAGACAAAGAAATATAAAGGATGTGATTAGATATGCCAAGAGGTAAACAGACACCAGGAGATAAACGAGAGCTTGTGAAGTCTCTTATATATCTTAATCCTGAGTTATCGCAGCATGATGTTGCAAAAGCTACAGGAATATCACAATCAACTATAAGCAATTTGATGAATGATAAGGATTTTATGGATGATGATACTTTTAATCAGTATCGTTTGCAGAAAAAAAGAGACCAGATTGTCAAAGCTTTGGACATTGCATCCGCTTACATAGATCATTTAAAGCAGCCAGAAGTTATCGAAAAGGCTTCAGCACGTGATTCTGCTATTGTAGCAGGTACTATGATAGACAAGGCACAATTACTTGCTGGTGAAGCTACAGTTATTACAGAGAACCGTAAACCAATAGCTGATCTAGTTAAAGATACTGAAGTAATGCTGCAAGAACTAAAACAATTAACCGGATCATAACTACTATATATAGTATATTTCGCGTAATCTGTACTATTCTAATTATGCATCAATCCTTGAAACCCAGTAATACCAACAATTATAAGGCATTGCTCTAATTACACGAAATAAATATTTAGCGTAATTAAGGCTATTTACTGTTATATATAAGGCTGGTATGTGTTCTGGATAGACCCGGGTGGGGAGGCACCGGATTGGAAACTTTTCACTATATATATATCCCCTACATACCGCGCATATAACAAAAGGCACTTTAATTGCTATTTCACAATATTCGCCCTTGACCGTCCTATGCTCCCTCCTCATGGGACGGTTTAAAAGGGGTTAAATGAGTAGTTAATAGATAAAGAGGAATAGAACGCCTTAAAACAGCATTCTACACATTGATAATAAAGGGCTACAACGTATTATGAAAACGTATCAAAAATGATCCGTTTTTCTTTGATTTCGTATCAAATTTGATCTAAATGGGGTGACAGCATGGCACGAATTGTTATTGATACAGAAACAGGTCAAATAATGACAGAGTTGAAAGACGGGGACAGAATAGTCCATGCAGCAAGTGTTGAGGCATTCCATGAATTTGAGAGTGCACCACAGGGCGAGACATTTACAAAACTGTACCACAAGGTTATCCCATTAATAGTTGACTGTGAATTGTCTGCATCCGAATTAATCATGTTCATGCATTTAGCTGTCAACCTTCGTTATGTGAGTAATGTTGCAAAATATCCTAATGGTAAACTGATTACCCGGGAGAACTTGCAAAGTGACTTAAAAGTATCTGAACCTACTGTTAAACGGTCAATATACCGGTTAATTAAAGTCGGTTTAATTGTAGAAGCATCTACCATTGAAGGGAAGGTTTTTGTTGTAAATCCTTTCGTGGTGACGGTAGGCGAAAAGATAAATAAAACTGTATACGACCTGTTTAGAAAAAGTAAATGGGCGAGATGGTAAACTATTCCCCCAATACCGCAGCCTAAAAGTTATCGGTTGTTGTGAAGTTAGCTTCTGGCGGTGTATGGGGATTAAAGGAGGTGCGTTATCTTCCAATGAAACAAAGATCATTTGTTATGAAATATCAAAGCTGGTATTCAAATTATAACCATGGAAAATCGGGCGCACAAAATAAAGCAAATCGCAGACTTGGCAAAAAGCAAATGCGAAACAGACTGAAACGTGAGGTAAATGTGGGATTAAAGGGGGATATATTATGCCATTTGGATATATAAAGAAAACTTATGTAGTGCAATTTTTGGGTTATGGATTTTTGAAACGTATCTATAATTTTGTTACGTGTAAGAATGTTTATGATGCCATTGAAACCGAAACATATGTGAGGTACGAAGCATGATTGAATATCCATGCCATAGATGTGAATACTGCAACACTCCATATGTCTGCGAACAGGCAACGTGCGAGAAATACCAACAATACAAAAGTGCAATAAATAGCCATGAGGAAAATAAGGAGGATTTATGATACCTGATAAAGTTAAAATAGGCGGTCAAGTGTACGCTGTGAAAATAGTTGATAAATGCAATGCCGACAATAGAAACACGGACGGTCAAATAATTTATAGTCAAGATACGATTGAAATACGCAAAGACTTAACAGGTGACTACCTTGATTATGTTTTATTGCACGAGATATTTCACGGGATCTATGAACATTGCGGATTTGAACAGAATGAGAATGAAGTAGACAGGCTATCAAAGGCCTTACACATGGTTATAAAAGATAATCCAGACATATTTAAGTAGGTGATACCCAATGGACGAGAAAGAATTGCGAGTAAAAGAGATACGGGCGAAGGTAGAAGCTAACCTTAAAGAGATAGAACGCAGGAGAAAAGAAGGACGGCTTGAACTATACAACACAGGAGAGAAGATACATAAAAAGCAGATAGCCTTTCATTCTAGTGCTAAGAGATCGAAGGCTTTTTTTGGTGGTAACAGGGTTGGAAAAACTGTCGCAGGAGCTGTCGAAGGTGTATGTCATGCTACAGGTAATAGCAGGTTTAGAAAACTCATAGCTTCTTCAGGATGGGTTGTCTCTCTCACGAACGAGGTTCAGCGTGATGTTGCCCAGAAAGAGATTCTAAACTGGCTGCCAAAGAGTGAAATCAAAGACTTTGTAATACGCCATGGCAGGAAGGATGATCCGGCAAACTCTATTATAGATAAGATCATATTAAAGAATGGTCAAACGATAGGCTTTAAAACTTGCGAACAAGGAAGGGAAAGTTTTCAAGGTACTTCGCAAGGCTGGATATGGTTTGATGAAGAACCGCCACTTGAAATATTCCAAGAATGCCAAATGCGTGTGCTTGATACCGAAGGTGATATATGGTTTACCATGACACCGTTGAAAGGTCTCACATTTGTGTATAACCTTATTTACCTTAATGAACGAAATGATCCTGACGTTGAGTATTGGATGGCAGAATGGGAAGATAACCCGTGGCTATCGCAGAATGAAATTAACAAGCTTGTTTCCACTATGACCGAGGAAGAAAGAGAAGCCAGACAGTACGGAAAATTTACTTCTTTATGTGGATTCGCTTTCCCTGAAATGCGGAAGGAAATTCATATTGTACAGCCTAGTCTTATCATACCAGAGTACTACAAACGTTTTGTCTGCCTTGACTATGGGCTTGATGCTACGGCGGTATTGTGGATATATGTTGATACCCAAAACAAAGCAAGGATATACAGGCAATTCATAAAAAAGAATCTTATTGTATCCGAGGCAGCAAAAGCAATATTAAAGCTGACAGGCAGTGAGAATATACACTCATTTTATGCGCCGCCTGACCTATGGAATAGACGAAATGACACAGGAAAGTCTGCGTTTACAATATTCCATGAAAACGGTGTCAAGCTTATAAAGACATCCAACGATAGAGAATCCGGCTGGATAGCTGTCAAAGAGTGGATAAGGCCGTATGATGCGAGAAATGAGCAAACAGGAGAAACTTACAGGACAGCCAACTTGACGATAGATGAAGGTGTCGCGCCTGATCTATGGAAGTCTATAACTAATATCCAAAAGGACGATAAAAACCCAAACGATGTCGCAACACAACCCCATGACCTAACACATCTTTTAGATGCTTTACGGTGCTTTTGTGTATCGAGGCAATCACCTGCTGTTATACCTGCGGAAAGCAATATAAAACAAAGCGGCGTATACGTCTACGGTGAGCTGAAGCAGAAGGGCTACAGTGATGCTAAAATCCGCATGATGGAGAAGAACGGAGAAATCAAAGTATTGGCAATGCCAAATAAAAAATAAAGGAGAGTTCTATGAAACCGAAAATTTTACTATTAGACGAACCCCACCCCAAAGCAAGGGCGATCATGGAGGAAGTGGCAGAGGTAACAAAAGGAAATGGATGGACTAACACATACGAAGGTATTTATACAGGGCTAACCTGTGTAGACACCAAAGACTATCCTTGCCTAAAATTTATCGGATGCCCGTGTACTGGAATCGACCACATCACAAACAGGAGCAACGTGCCAATAATCCACCTTGACGAACATTGGAAAGCCAATGAGGGCAGAGAAATAACAAGTACCGCCGAACACACATGGAGTTTGATATTGCAGTTGGCAAAGATGAACAGGATGCAGTTAAAAGGAAAGACGCTGCACATAATCGGTTATGGCAGAGTAGGTCAGCAAGTGGCGAAATATGCAGAAGCTTTTAATATGACTGTTGCTTTTAGGGATAAAGGCATAGACAACAAATGGCTAAGCATATCCGACATCATCACCCTTCACGTTCCTTTAGACGATTCTACACGCGGTATGATTGGCGAAAAAGAATTCGCAATGATGGAACTGGGGGCGTTATTGGTGAATACAAGTAGGGCTGAGATTGTTGACCATGACGCACTATTAACCGCATTATGCCAAAACAAAATATCTTACGCATCTGACTTTTACGACAGCAGATATGAAGGGCTAGGCAATGTTATTCAAACACCTCATATCGGTGGTAACTGCCTTGAAGCCAGAAAAGCTACAGACGTATACATTGCAAACAAAATTGTTGAATTTATTAATCAGCCGAAATTTACTTTTGAATATGATGGATTATAGGAGGATGCCAATGAGCATAGAAGTAATGCCTGTAAAATGTGTAAAATGTGGCAAACTTCTTCTTGAAGCATTGGGAGAGGTTAAGAAAATATGTCCCAAATGTGGGGCAACCACTCATGTAGTGGTTACAAGCAAAGGAATTATAAACTTAAGCACACCAAAATAAAAGGAGCGTGTCAAATATGGAAAATACAATAGATTTAAGTTTAAATGACTATTTAGATCAAAAGGAAAGTGAAATCAAAAATTCATTAATAGCAACCGTATATAATGTCGGCAAAATATTGAAAAACGTAAAAACAAGGCTTGAGGGCACAGATATTAACTTTATAGAATGGGTTGTTAAAGTTGGGATAAGCCCTGAATGTGCAAGAAACTACGTTAAATACTATGAAATAAACGAGCAAAACTGCGGTAAATTACAAAAGCTACCAATACAGCTTGTTATTGAATATGGAAAAGAAGATACTACACCTGAACTTAAAGAAAAGGTTTTAAAGGGCGAAGTCAAGACCGCCAAAGCTTTAATTGAGGTTAAAAAAGAAAACGCAAAGCTTAAAAAGGAACTTGAAAAAATCACACCCGAAGTTGATGAATTGCAAAATAAGTACGAAAAGGAAAAGCAAGAGAAATCAATTATTAGTAAAAGATATGACCAACTGTTAGAGGTAACAGCACAAAAGGATTTAATATTGGCACAATCCAATAAAAGGTTTGAAGCAGAAGCAGAAGCCTTGTTAATTGATATTGTTTCTTTTGTTAATGAAAAAATACCAAAAATTAAGCATTTTCTTTCAAAAACAGACAAGGAATACCAACAGGAAAGGGTTGAAAAATTTACATCAGAAATAAGCAAAACATTAGAATTGCTTATTGAGGTGTGATATGGACGAACTGACAATTGCTAAAATGCGGGTAATGCGTGAATCTGGAATGAGTTATAGGGTGATAGCAAAATATTTTAACACGTGTCATAAAACAGTTATGTATCATACAAACATTACGTATAAGGAAAGGGAAAAGGAAGCATCCAAGGAAAGACAAAGAAAAATAGACAGAGACATTATTTCAAAAAAAAATAAAGAGTACCATAACGCTAACAAAGAACGCATCAAGGAACGAAAAAAAGAGTATTACAAAACCAACAAGAAGTTCATAAATAAACGTAAAAAAAAGTATTGCAACAATAATACAGAGCATGTTAGAAAATTATGGAAGATACAAGGAAGAAAACGATATAAAAAAATACACCCCAAAACCGATTTAAAAATGCACATAAGAATATAAAGCGTCTCAAGCAGACCTGTTTCCCTTAATTGGGAGGCAGGTCTTTTTTTATTGCTCAAAATAATGAAGGGAGATACCGAATGAGTACACAAATTATTGGAGATTTTTGTTCAAACCATATGGGCAGCAGGCGGATAATGGAACAAGGCATAAAGTTGTTAGCGGAGGCGGGAGTAGACTACATAAAGTGGCAATCCTTCAACGCAGAAAAGCTAAATCCTGCATGGCCAGACTACGAAAAGTCAAAGGAATATTACCGAAGCGTTGAGTTATCTCCTAGTGACCACACTTTTATTATATCCAAATGTAAGGAATATGGCATGAAGCCGCTGTTTACGGCGTTTTCACTTGACAAGGCGAAGATGTTGAAAGAGTTAGGCATAAATATTGTAAAGATAGCTTCACCGGACGCAGACAATGAGCCACTAATGCAATACTGCACAGAGAATTTCAGCAATATGCTTGTTAGCTGTGGCATGGTAAGTAACAGAAAAGCACATGAAATAATCAAATATCATACAGCTTTTTATTGCGTATCCCGTTACCCATGCCCTAAGAATGAAATAGACTTTGACAAGATGGCGCTATTCGACGGCTTTTCAGACCATACAGCAGATATTGAATGCGCCAAAAAAGCTATTGATATGGGAATGGAGTACATTGAACGCCATTTTACATTAGGCAAGGATTTACCTGGGAACGATCATAAGTTTTCAAGTACAGTAAGCGAATTCAAAGAGCTGGTTGACTACAGGAACTACAAAGCAAAAATTCCGCTTTATAAAGGGAGATGGTCAAATGTTGTTGGGAACGGCGATATATAATTTTATCAAAGAAAACCCCGAAGAATTTTATAAAATCTATACTGAAGCATTTAAAAAAGAATTGGAGAAAAATAAGGAGATAAATGAATGGATAAGATTACAGAGATAACGAAGATTCAAGAGGAATTGAAGCCATTGGTTGAGGCGGTTGAGAAGCAAGAAGTAAGAAGGAAACGTGTCTGCATCATGGGTTTTGCTCCTTCATGGACACTTACCCCGTTTGATGACCCGACAATGGAGGTGTGGACGCTCAACGAAGCCTACAAACTGTTCCAGCAAATCAAGAACGGCAGGGCGGACAGGTGGTTTGAGATTCATTCCCCCGACAGTCCAAGCAAGAACACAAAAGAACATACGGAATTCTTAAGGAACTGTAAGGTTCCTATTTTTATGCAGGAACACTACGACGATATTCCTATGTCGGTGGCATATCCGAGAGAGGAAATCAAGGAATATTTCAATCAAAATTTCATCATCAACGAGGCAGGAAGTCCATTTACTGAATACAGCAATAGCATTTCATGGATGGTGGCCCTTGCAATATATGAATGGTATGAAGAAATCTGGATTACCGGCGTGGATATGGCGCAGCAAAGCGAATACCAATTTCAGCGGCCAAGCTGTAATTTCTTCATAGGTTATGCGGCCGGCAAAGGTATAAAAGTCCTCATTCCTCGCAACAGTGAACTGTGCAAATTTCCACAAGATTACGGATTTGACACAGACAATCAAGTGAGATTAAAGAAGAAAACTCGCAAGAATGAACTGAAACAGCGCAAAAACGGTATGCTTGCTGAAATTGAAAATCTTCAAAGGAAGATGGAACAGTTAGATGCAGGAGTAAAACAGCTTGACGGTGCAATTGGCGAGATTAATTACGATCTGAATAATCATATTGTGTAGGTGACAAATGAAAATATGTATATGTGTTCTATCCCGTGCCAATTTTGGACGTTTACGTTCCGTCATAAAAGCGGTAAAGGAAAACTTTGAGCTGCAATTGATATATGGTTGCAGCTTTTATAATGCCCAAAATGAGTTTGAACCTGACTTCCGCATACAATCACAGTTAAGCGGTGACGATACCGAAGCAATGGCGCTCACAGCAGGATTGCTGACCATCAAAGTTACGGATGCCTTGAAGAAACTAAAACCAGATTTGGTATTTGTCCATGCAGACAGACACGAAGTATTAGCGGTTGCAATAGCAGCGGCATATATGAATATCCCCCTTGCCCATTCAGAGGGCGGTGAGGATACTGGCACAATCGACAATAAGGTACGCTATGCTATATCTGCGCTAACAGACATACATTTTCCTGTCACAGAGAAAGCTGGGCGCAAACTAAGGCGTATGGGTTTTAAGAATGTGCATGTAGTGGGAAGTACAGCTTTGACAAATGATGTTGACCTGACCAATACACGCGCAGAGCCATACATTGTTATCCTTCATCATCCGAACACTACAGACCCTGAGAGCATGTTGCCGCTTGTGGATGCATTGCAATGTATAAATATACATAAAGTGTGGGTGAACCCGAACACAGATGCAGGAAGTAAGGCAATGTTGAAGCTGATTCATAAGCAGGATGTTGAGTTTGTCAAAGACCTTCACCCTAACGAATATTTGAGGTTGATTTACAATGCAAAATGTTGTGTAGGTAATTCGTCAAGTTTTATCAAAGAGGGTGCATTTTATGGGATTCCTGCAATTATTGTGGGCAAGAGACAGCACAACAGGGAACACGGAAAAAATGTATGGTTTTTAGACTACGATAAAGACGATATTCTTTCAATAATAAAAAAGCTTATAAAACACGGAAGGTATGAACGAGATTACAGGTTTGGAGATGGGAATACAGCAAATAAAATTGTGGAGGTATTGAAAAATGATTTTAGGGTTGATTCCTGCAAGGGCTAATTCAAAAGGTATTAAGGACAAAAATAAATATCCATTATACGATATTTCACTCATCAAGTACACAATAAATGCAGCATTGGGCAGTAAGATTGATTCAATTGTCATATCAAGCGATTCCTTCGATTATTTGGATGGGCGATGTAAATTTATCAAACGTCCTAAAGAACTCGCCCAAGATGATACGCCTATGATGCCAGTTGTAAAAAGCGTTATTGAATCATATGAGAGAGCATTCGCTCAGCACATAGACGCCATATGCCTCTTACAGCCTACAAGCCCTCTGCGGACAGCGAAGGACATTGATGATGCAATACAGCTTTACCGAGGTTCAAACGCTACATGCCTATACAGTGGCTACTACATGGGTATCAAGACAGACAAGCCATATGATAAGCACACAAGCGAGAAACATTTTCAAAGGAATGGTGCAATCTTCATTACTTCCCGGGAACTTATTAAACAGAATAAGTTGTGGGATGAAACAGCGACAAAATATGAGATGCCGTACAGCCGCAGCATTGATATAGATTCCTATGAGGATATGATGATGGCAGAAGCATTATTGAAGGGTGGTGTACTTGAATGGAAGTTTTAATTTCAGTTATATTATCAACATTTGCCATATGCCTTGCAAGTTTGGCGTTGTTAGCTAATTTCGGCATAATTCAATTTAACAAGGGCAAGCCAGACAAATATGAGAAGTACCGCAACAATGACGGATTACTTGGGAGGAAAAAGGATGGATAAGCCTTTAAGATGTCCTTACTGCGATCAGCTATTTGCAGATGCTAAAACGGATGATATAACTGTTTCCAAAAGTACAGAGAGTGCAGACATTATACGGTTGTGCAACCGATGCAAAAACAAATATTCAATTAATATGAAGTAGAGTCCATTGAGACCATTCACCTTAACCGGTGGGTGGTCTCTTTTTTTATTGCTTAAAAAGGGGTGATGCTGATGAATTCAGAGGATTGGCGAAAAACGAAAGATAGCAAGCGTGAAAAGTTTATGACCAAAGACGAAATGACGATGGTCAATAACTACATATCAAAGTTAAACCAACGCATAGGTGATATGGGTACGCGGTTTGCAGAGTGGGAAGATATTGAAAACTATTATTCAAATAGTCAGCCAGACGTAGATAAGAAGCCTAATTCAAAAGTAAACATAATGAACGCCAACATCGAGGGGCAAGTATCTCAGCTTGTTGAACAGAACATAGCGGTAACGACAAGGGGAGAGGGTCCTTCCGATGAACCGTTTGCAGAATGGGCGAGAATCGGTCTTGATTGGACACTTCGCAAGAATAAGATAAAACTTGTGCTTGCTACCCATGAACGCAGAAGGTTAAAGTTCGGGATAGGCGCATTTACGGTAAGCTGGGACAGTGAAGCAATAGGCAAGTTTGGGCTTGCTAAAATCTATCCTACACCATTGAATAAGCTACTTGTCGATGGAAAGATAAAGGATCCATTGAGATTCCAGGAAGCAGATTATATCTGCGAGATTGTAACAGCCTCCAAGACTTATTTTGAGGAACGATACGGCAAAGAAAAGGCAGATATGGTTGACTTCGGTAGTCTGCTATACAAGGACAATGGAGTGTTCCAGAGTGACGATACGCTTGACGATGAAGATTCTGCTCATATCCTTCTATTGTGGTCAAGGCAAAAAGGCAAGTTAAGGCTTATGGAAATCAGCGGTGATGGACTTCTACTGTATGATTCCCACAAAAAAGGCAGTAGAACAGACAATCAGAAGTCAGCCGAGAAGAATATTAAATCATATTACAAATTTGTCAATGACCGTTACCCTTGCTTTATAACCGTTATGTATCCGGAAGAAGGAGAGCTATACGGTTTCGGTGACGGTAAGCTACTGTTACCTCTGCAAAAGCTGATTAATGAACTGTACGACAAAATAAGAATCTGTGCAAGGCCGAACTTAATATTGATTGACACCAATGCAGAGGTTGACTTGTCAGACTTCGATGAAAACTCACTTGAACCACGATATTACGAAGGCTCAACCGTAAATGGTGTTCCAGTACATAAAGTTGAATACGGCATAATAAATGAAGCATGGTGGAGTTTATTAGACAGAATTCACGTTGAAGCGCAGAGAGTAACACGATTCTCCGATTTGATGGTTGGACAGGGCAAGAGTTCAGACACAGCAACACAGGCTAGCATACAGCAACAGCAAGGGTACTTGTCAACGGACCACAAGAAACTCATGTTGCAAGAAACGCTTATAGAAGTTTGCCAATACTGTTTAGGGCTGATGATGGAACATTACACCGAAGCAAAAGCGTTTAGACTTAGCGAAGATAAAGCAGACTTCCAGTGGGTTGACTTCCGCAAAATGACTTCTGTACCAGCTATGAAACCTGCTACACAGGCATATCAAAAGAAGTTCAGAGAAGGAAATCCGGACCTGCCTTCTCCGGAATGGGAGATTATGCAGGAAGGCGGCAAGGATGTTACCAAATCGGTTGACCTTGACATTGAAATCAACATCGGCGCAGGACTTCCGAAGAATAAAACTTTCTTATGGCAGATGCTTGAAAGGCTTGCCGCTTTACAATCACTTGATGAAAACGGACAGCCTAGAAACCTTATCCACTATGAGGAATTCAGAAAGTTTATCAAGGACTTTTTGGGACTTCCGATCGAGATTGACGATCAAAGCGGCTTAACGATGGGCGGTTCACAAGCTAACTTGATAAGGCAAAACGGCGCACAAGGTATGCTGAACCAAGTCACCCAAGGCCAGCAGCTTCAAGATGCTACAGCAGCAATAGGGGCAGATGGTAGGCCTGTTATGTCTGGGGGTGGTGCAAATGGCATCAATTCAAGAACATAACGAAATCGTTAAGGTTGTCTTTAATGGCAACAAACACTTAAAACATGTTCTAAACAATGATGAAATCCGCAACATGACGGTGATAGAAGGGCGTTACCCATTAACCAGACTTCCGGTGTGTGGACACTGTGAAGGGTTGGCAATGTGGTCTAAGGGTGGTCAAGCTACTTGCAGGAAGTGTGGGACAATCACCAAATACCCTATAACCTACTCGTCATATTTAGCCAGTGGGTACGATGTAGACCCTACAGGGCAGACGTTCAGAAGTGTTGCACATCAAGGTGAAATGTTGAAACGGGATATTATATTACCTGATTATGGAGGTTAGAAATGTTATTTGCAAATAAGTTAAAGAACGATTACCCATACGATACAGCGCCGATTAAGCGAATGATACCTATACGTCACTTTGACGGATTGGAAAATTCATTCGGCGGGAATTTGTATCCTTATGTTGCAGAGCTAAAGAATGGGTTAAACCTTGTGGTAAGCATGGATTTGAAAACGGTTGCGGTGTTTATCTCCAAGAATAACCTTGCACCAGTAGATGGAAACATTTTAAAAGAGGTTGCACGATCAAACGGAATTGAATTCGATTGGCGAAAAACGCCAAAGGATGAACTAATACGGCTGATAAGGGGTGATGATGTCGGAATGTAAGTGACCTGCAAGGGTCTTTTTTATTGCCCGAAAGGGTGTTGCGGGAGTAAACCCGCTATCAAATCCGGTTGAGCATTGCCGATAAAATGACTTTTTGCCCGTAAGGGTTCGGAGGTTGTATATGTTTTTAGGTAAATTTAGAATGCCTTTTATGGAAGAAGCAGACGACAAAGGCGGTAACATTGATGAAATAGTCCTTGATGAATCTGTAGAGGAAGTTGTCGAGGAACCCAAAGAGGAACCGAAAGAGGACAAAGTACCACTTGCTACGCTTTTAGACGAGAAACGCAAGCGCAAGGAACTTGAACGCCAACTGAGGGAGTACAAGGAAAAGGAAGTTGATACAGATGCAAAACTCACAAAGACCCAATTAAGGCAGAAATACATAGACAAGGGCTTTGATGAAGATGTTGCAGAATCGCTTGCCGATGAATTTACTTCCCTGAGGATGGAAGTTCGTAAAGCGCAGTTTAAGGAATTGGAACCAATAGACGAGGATTTGAAAGAGTTGACACGTGACAGCTTCTATTCAGATGCCTTGACTTATAAGAAGGAAATCCAATCCGTCATAACTGACTTTAAAAAGAAGGGCATTGACCTTGACCTGGAAGAAGCCTACTTGAAAGTAAGAGGCAAGGCAAGGCTGAAAGAGTACAAGACAGAAATCGAGCAAAAGGCATTGCTTGACAGGCGTAATGCGGACGATAAGAAGTTACCTGCTTCAACATCGAAGCCAGTAAAAGACCCGTATCCGCTTGATGAAACAGACAAAGCAGCTTTAGCAGGATTGCAGAAAGCGCAACCAAACAGCGCGTGGAATGCAGAGAAATTTTATAAACTTATGAAAGGATGATGAAGCATGTACGATTTTAGAAAACAGGCTACCATGAGAGGCTTGACAAAGGTTAAGCCTTGCGCAGGAGCAAATGGAAATATCGGTGCTACTGATATAGGAAGATTAGTTGTGGAAAGTTCGGGAGGCTACGGCTATCTGTACAACACTTCCGAAGCAACTACGAATATTAAAGGGAGAATCGGAGGCATAATTGCCGCTGTGCCTGATGCTACCACGGCAGGAAGTACAACCCCGTTCTATATCAGGCAGGTATTACCTGGCGATGAACTGGAAACTGATTGTAGCACAGCAGGAACAACCGCGCTTGTATCAAGCAATTTGAATTACTACCTTGGACCATTGTTTTCAAGTACCCCCTCCGCTGCCGGTGGCGCCTCTCTTGATTGCTCCACAGGTTCAACAGGCGTAACAGAAGGTAGATTTTTCAGAGTGACCGGTTATTCCACAACTAGAAACAAGGTATACGGCACAATTGCAACTACCCATTTAGTTTAATGAGAAAGGATGATGAATAATGGCTTATACGATGACCGCGGATATTTCCAGAATGATTGTTGCAGGACAGAAAGAAATATTCAATAAAAACTTTGAAGCGTTTCCAGTAGAATATCCTTCATTTACTACTGAAAAAACCGCAACTAAAGAAACTGAGACCTATGACAGCATGGGCAATTTGAAAGCAGCAGAGCAGAAGGTTGAGGGCGATGCTATCAACTATGGTAAGGTAAGACAGGCATACCAGACCTCCATCAAAAACCTTACATGGGCAAATGGTTATGAGGTTACTCTTGAAGCAACCAAGTATGATCTGTATGGACAGATTAACTCCATCAAGGCGAATGAGCTTTCCAGAACCATGAGGGAGTTAGAGGAAACCAACGCTGTAAGATGGGTGGACAATGCCTTCACAACTAACCTTGCTGATGGTGTTCCCCTTTGCTCTGATAGTAAACCTCTGCTTGAAGTTGCAGGAATTTTCAATGATACTCTTGCAACGGCTTCAACTCTTACTGATCCAGACAACCATAAGACAATGGTTAAAATGTTTTCTGCGTTCAAAAATCACCAAGGCGGCCCTATCAAGTCCTATCCTACTGATGGCTTGACCCATTCACAGAACATGCTTGACATCGAGGAAATTTACGGTTCAACCAATAAGGCGAATGAGTTCAGCAACACCAAGAACGTACTACCCAAGATCACATGGCACTATTCTACTTACATGAGCGATACCAACGCATGGTTTATGTGGGACAGCAAGTTTGAACATATCCTTTTCCAGTGGTACATGAAAACCGCTTTCGACAACGATGAGGACAAAATATCCACGAAAAATCTGTATCTGAATGCTATCGCAATGTATCAGACAGGCGCGCTCGCAAATATCGGCATCGTTGGAAATGCCGGAGCATAAACAACAGGGGGCTTAACAACCCCCTTCACTTGAAAGGAGTGATTAATTGTGGGAAGAAAATATACTCTTGCCAATGGTGCAGCATTGTATGCACAGAATGGCTCAACGGAATTTAAAGTTATAGGTTCAACAGGTGATGTAATAGCTGGCGAATTATATGTTGGAAATAGTACAGCTATAAAAGCTATGGGTTCAACAGGTTTAGCATATTCAAATACGGTGCCTGTAAATTATTTTGAAGATGGTACAACTACTGCAAATTTGAAAGCGTATGGACTTTCATTTGTTCAGTTTTCAACCGCAGCAACCACGATAAAGAAGTATACTCTTGATGCACCAATAAAAGGTACATTTAAAGAACTTGTTTTAGCTTCCTCTGCTGCAATTGCTGGTTCGTCTGATGTAACCGTTGTTGTGACGGGAAGTTCAGACATTGACATTGTTTCATTCGGCACAACTGCAATAGCAACAGACCTTCACACGGTAGCAATGGCGCAGCCTTACAGTTATGCAAGGCTTGTCGGTGTGTCTACTGCAAGATGGGCAATTCTCGACTTTGAGAGTGGTTCAACCAATGTAGCTTATAAGGCTGCTGCTGGATTGTCCAGTTCTCTTAGCACAGGTATAGTGTCAACTTAACACACGGGGGAGCAATCCCCCTTAATTTTTGAAAGGGTGTGAATTATATGGTAAATTACGTTAGACCAATATACAGGAGAATGAAAGCTATTGTTTTTGAAAATGTGGCTTCAACCGCCGCAGGTTCAGTGGATACATTAGGTTCATCCGTCTATGGCGCAAACTTTGATATAACGGTTCATGCATCAACCGGCACAATATTTGTCAATCCTCTTGCCGCCGCTACTACGACAAATGGGTTTAAACTCATTGAGGGGCAATCGCTTGACTTGAAAGTATTATCAGCCTTATCAATCATAGGCGATTCAACAACAGCGGCATATCAAGCTGTAGTATGGGAGTAGGTGAAGCATATGAGTTTAAATAATGGACAATTTAATCCAAGCGGTGCGACAGGGCCACAGCTGGCAGCAATTACGAACAAAACAGTAGTTGCATTAGTGGCAGATACATACACTTTTAACCTCAATAATGAGCCAATAAAAAACTTTGAATGTACGTCTGCTGATGCCAATGCAAAAATATTTGCTTTCAGCAATATCAATACCGCACTCGGTTTAATACAGGCGACAGTACATTTTATATGTACCACAGGGTGTGCCATTACTCACCCCACAGGAGCAACGTTTGCTACTGCCCCCACTTTTGCAACGGGTAAGAAATATAATATCACTTATGTTTCATGGGACGGTGGTACTTCATTTGAGGGATTCTGTCAGCAAGGTGGTGCATAGTATGCTAATAAGTAACGTAATTAGAATGAGCAGCGAAGGTTACACAAATCTATTTGCTCAAGGCGGTTGTGAAGCCACTACTGGATGGACTGCTGTTCTTGGCACTAATACAGTAGATTCAGTAAATGAATACGAAGGTACAAACTGTCTAAAGTTGACCATTAACGCAGGTCAAGCTACCATGTTTATTTATCGGGATATATTAAGTTTGTTAAGTACGTCAAAATACTATTTAATCTCAGCGTATTTGAAAAATTTTAATGGTGCAACAGGCATACAAATAGCTGCTGACTGTTCAGGCGATAAAGGACTAGTAACATCGGGATATAATGCAACAACCGATTACGTTAGAAAAGGCATAATTTTGCAACCATCTGATATTGATGCCGCAACTGGTGTGGCTATAAGAGTTTATTGCACTGGTGCAGAAGCCCAATACGGATATTTAGATGCGCTCATGACGAACGAAATATCCGCAGCCGATTACGCCGCAGGAGTAGCAACTTGTCTTACTAAATATCCATACAAAGCACCATAGGAGGTAAATTATGTACGGACGAATAACCAATAGAACAGAATTATTTCTACCAACATCTGGCATATTGTCAGATGGCAGGACAGTATCAAACTATCACCTATTGCCAGTTGAAACGCTCACAACGGAAGGCTGGAAGCCTATAGAGGAAGTCAAGCCAGTATATGACGAAGCTACACAGTATTTGCAGATGGATAGTGCTGTAGATGCAGGAGACAAAATCACAGTAACCTATGTAGCTGTAGCTATTCCAGTGGATGAATTATCCGCAATGGAAGGCTTGTTGCTGGCTGAAATGGGGGTATAGGCATGGATAGAGCAGAATTTTTAGGTAAGATGCTTGCAAAGGGTAAGATTACACAGGCGCAGATTGATAAATTGCAAGCGAAGGAAGAAGCAATCGCAAAATACAAGAAGGATAAGTCATCAATGTTGAAAGGTGACCTCATAAAGTTGCTTGATACGTTGGTGAGTTAGTTCGACATAAGTTAATTTAACGAACATGAAGCACTCCATTTAGGGGGTGCTTTTTATTTTGAAAGGCAGGTGATTTTATGCCAACTCCGGCACAATTAAACTCAATATATTCAACAGCAGGAGAAATAAGTTCATTTTATACGGACAAAGTAGGGCAAGTGTGGGTAACTGCATATGGAGCTGTAGGTGACGGCGTAACGGATGATACTATTTCCGTACAATTGGCGGTAAATGCGGCGGTAACGGCTGGAACGGGTGAAGTATACTTTACCAGCGGTAAGACATATAAGATAACCGCATTAACTAGCACTACAGGCATAACCTTTTTAGGAAACAATGTTACCATAACAGGCGGATCAACTATAACTGTAAATAGCCTTACTTTGCATATGGCAGATAATGCCGAAATCCAAATTAATGTAAAATATCCTCCTGCTTCATTAGCGGCAGTTACGCTTAATGGTGTTACGGATGATACTACTGCATTATTAGCACAGATTGCATATTTGAAATCAAATAAAGGTGGTACATTAATATTCCCTGTTTTTGAAACTTGTGTAATTTCGAATACCATTGAGATAGATACTTCTGAAATATCATTAATCGGCGTCAGCACAGAACGCATCAATGACAACGGACTATTAACGGGTAAACGTTGTGAATTCTTATGGAATGGCGCAGTTGGCGGAACAATGTTTCGGTTTACCGCCAGAAATGACGTTGCATACACAAAAACTTCAAACTGTCATTTTGAAAACTTTATGCTTAACGGTCAAGGTACTGCCGGAATTGGACTTGATTTGCTTTCAATTACAAACTGTTATTTTGAAAATTTGTCATTACAGCGTTGCACAAATGTATATATGAATTTGGATACTGTTGAAAATACAGCGGCGGATCAAGGTGATACAAACGCAAACCATTTTGAAAATATAAAAATTAAAGCCAACGCAGTAGATGGCGGTGGTGTCCCTATTAAAATGGACGGAACTGGTGATGGCAATACAAGTTTTAATCTCTTTGAAATGATAGCCATAAATATTTATAACAATAATGGTATAGTGATGAATGATTGCGACAACAATATTTTTAGATCAGTTACTATATACAGAAGTGCAGGGGGTACGGGAATTGGTGTTGAACTCAATGCCACAGCCAGGGCGAATTATTTCCATCAATTATCGCCAGGCGATAGCGGCGTGACAGCAAGGGCGGGCTCATATAGAAATGTAATTGAGTTTTATGATACGGAAAACGGAGCAGATATTCCAATAATTGAAACCGGCGCGCAATTGTATTGCTCTTCACAGCTAATGAATACGCATTTTGCAAACCTTCTAAAAAATGGCATGTTTGAATCATGGAGTGGTGGGGATAGCGTTGCACCTGATGATTGGACAGCAGCAAGAACGGCGTTAGCAAAGGAAAGCACGATAAAAAGTCGAGGTAACTACTCAGCAAAAATAACTTCTGATGGAACGTACTCTTACCTTGAATCTAAAATAGTTATCGTTGATAATGGCATCACAGTAGGTGACACAATAACGGTTACAGCTTCAATCCGTGCAGAGACTACAAATGATAAAAACAATAAAATGCAAATGTATTTTCGTAATAGTGATGATTCCACAACGTATCTTGAATTATCAACAGATGTGTTTGACAAAACAGGAGTTTTTAAAGATTACACATCATCGGGAATAGTGCCAAACGGAACACATCACATTACAGTACGTTTTTACATTAACCCGTCAGCAGTTTCAGATACAGATGATGTTGTATATGTTGATTGCATTGAGTGCATGATTAGTCCATCTTTTGTAGTATATACCAAGCACCCTAACGATGAACACTTGAAAGCATTGGATTACAAAAATGGAGCTACATCATATAAATATGGGTTGCAAAGGCAACAATGCGGAACTGATGCTATTGCAAACGGTCAAAGCACATTGGCAATAACGTTTCCAACAGCATTTGCAAAGATTCTTTGTGTTATGATAACGCCTATAGATGTTGCTGAAGTTATAAGGTCTGCAAGCGTGTCAGTAAGTGGGTTTACCGCAACGAGGGTAGGCACAACCGGAGCAAATAACTTTTATTGGACTGCCATCGGAGTATTATAGCGCACATACAGATAATTATACGAAGTAAGGAACTCAGAAATGGGTTCTTTTTTCTTTTTACGGAAGGAGTGATTAATTTGTCAGAAACATTGCAAGATGTTTTAACCTATATAGACACCCTATTGCCAAATTCGCTTACCACAGCAACAAAGGTAGGCTTAATTAACGCAGAACAGCGCAAGGTATGGGAACATATGACACCCGACACTATGTATGAATTTACAACGGTTAATGGTCAAAGAACGTATACTTTGCCTACGAATGTTTCGATTGACATGATACTTGAAAACGGTGTATTGATTGCAAGTTCAACTGAGGCCGTAAGTGATGATACTGTATTTCAACCGTACTCTTTAGCGGGGTATGATGAAGATATGACCGGGAGCAAGTTTTATGATGCGTTCGGCACATTAGGCCTATACCCTATCCCAGATAATGGCTATCCAGCAAGGCTGCTATATCAAGAATATCCTACGATATTCGCTTCTTCTGATACTGCAGTACAGTTCAATATTGACCAAGACTATGTTGATTTAATCAAGTTTAAAGTCATGGCAAGGGTAGCAAAGTCAGGCAGATTCCCAAACGTTGATTTGGCGAACAACTACGAAGCTGATGCGACACAGTTAGAGCGCAAAATGAAAACGAGAATGGCAAACAAAAGAGCAAAGACACCACGTACAAGATGGAGCTATAAAAGTTGGTAAATGGGAGTGATAGTATGGCAATGTGGAGACCGTTAAATTACAAGTCTAAAAAAGTTGTCCGCCAATACGGTGATGGCGTGAATACATTTGCACCACCTATGTCCATAAATGAATCTGAATTGACCGATGTGTTAAATATGTGCGCCGATGATTACCCCGACATACGAACGAGAAATGACAGGGTTGTTGAATCTACTGGGTATGCTTCTAGTACAGCGCTAAATGCCTTTGGACAGCGCAATAACGAAAGCATACATATACTTGATGGTGCAGTATGGAAATACCGTTTACCAGCTTCTACAGCGTGGACGACGATTTCTTCTACTTTATTGAATCAAACAGGAAAGTTTGTCGAGTTTAACACGCAAGCGTATAGATTTACAGTGTTGGCGAATGGCTCTTCTGCTGGACAGAAAACTTTTGCCTTTGATGGCTCAACTACGCTTGTGGATATGACCACGAACGCACCTCATAGCAATCTATACACGGCGCATAGATATAGGGTATTTGGGGTGGAAAGTGACAAGAGGAATGTCAAACATTCGGCACAGGGAAGTGTTGCAGATTGGATCACTTCTCTTGATGCCGGTAACTTTGATGTTACAAACGCAAGAGGCCCTATAACGGCAATAAGAACATACAACGATCATGTAATCATATGGGCCGAAAACTCATACCATGAGGTTTATGGTACGGACCCATTGAATTATAACTTAGTGGACGGATCATATGAGATAGGCTGTGTAAATGACAAGGCACATGTTGAGAACAAAGGCAAACTGTATTGGATGCACTACGGCGGTATATATCTATACACCGGAAGCACACCGAGAATAATTTCTCAAAAGGTTGATAAGTGGATAAAAGGTATAAATTGGTCTTACAAGAATCTAATTTGTGCAGGGAATAAAGGCGATAAAGTCTATTTTGCCATACCTTACAAATCCACAGTAATCAATATAATTTTGGTATATGACACCTTTAAAGATAAGTGGTTTGTCGAAGATGGCAACTTTGTAAATTTCACCAACATAGCTGATACGCTTTATGGTCTTAACGCTGATGGGCGGATATGGAACATGAACAGTACGTTGATGACAGGCGCAGACAATTCAACAGCTATAGCATGGAGCATGGAAACCAAGGCGTACAACAATAACGAGCTGTCATACGAAACAGGCGTAAAAGATGTGTGGATGCTCCACAGCGGTTCAACATCGGCAACAATGAATATCGACTACAGCACAGATGTTTACAGCACATCTTACAATTCGCTTGCGGTAAGTTCAGATATGACATACACAAATGAGCCGTCAAACGAGCGAACGATAGTGCCACTTGATAAACTACAACAATTGAGGTCTTACAGGCTGAAATATAGCGGCACAGGCTTTAAACGAATACATGGTACAGAGGTTAATACTTTAAGTTACGGAGGCTAACGATGGGAAAATTTGAGAAACTAATACTTGAAGAACCAACAATCAACATGTCAAATAAAAACGATCCGATTTCAAATGCACAGTTGGCAGATATGATTGGTGGCATACAAAGCGCTATAAATAATTGGGCAAATAACCTATTGGGAAATCTCGACCATATGAATGTACGCAGACTGTACACGAATTATTGTGATATAAAAAGTGCAGACGGTGAAACGGTTATAGATGGCCCATTGCTTATGATGTACGACAAACAAGCTACGCCAGTGCTAAGATTGATGTTGGGATATGATTCAGCAACAAGCAAATTCGTGTTCAACATGTACGATGCCGCAGGAAGCCTAACTTTAACCCTTAATTCCTCAGGTGAAGCTGTATTTGCTGGTAATATATCAACATTAAAAGATGCGTTTGTAGGTAACAATTTGCACCTGGGAGCCGGTGGAACTTCTACAACAAGAGTAATCTACTTTAATGACTACATGAATATAACGGCAAAAGCAGACAGCGGATGGGTTATACAATTTAACTGCGGCATTTTGGAGTTTATTGGTACACTGAGGGGTGAATGGGGGTTTTCAAGTGCTTCTGTAACGGGACTTGAAGATAGCGGATATGCAACAGAAAGTTGGGTAACATCAAATTACCAGCCGAAAATATCCGGTGCAACTGGCTCATTTACTACTGTAGATGGGAAAACAGTGTCTGTATCAAACGGAATTGTAACGAGTATAGTTTAGTTAATTCTTACCCATGTTATGTTACCGTCTGAATCAACTTTAGATTTTTCATACACCGATTTACCAAAATTATATTTGCCATTCGGGTTGAAGTTTGGTCCGGATGAAATAACCATAGGGTTTGATATGAAATTTAATATTTCACTTATCCTATTGTATTCCTCTCGGCTCTCTGCTTTGCTTAGCGCGGTTTCAACCATTTCAACCAATGATGATGGAACGTTGTAACTTTCCTCAGTTGTAGCTATAACTGGAACGATGGTAAATAAAAAAGCACCTACGATAAGACCTAAAACAAATTTTTTCATAATTATATTCGCCTCCTACAATAAGTATACCACTATTTTGTAAAATTATACAATAGGGAGTTGATTACATGGCAGTTACACAATATGGAACACAAACACCGATTGATGAAAACCTTAAGCCAATACGTGGCATATTAACGGGCGCGGGGTATTCAAACGATGATATAGGCTACAACAACGCAACGAAGTCTGTAACGATCTACGGCAAGGACTTTGATTCATCGGGGTTCACAGGTGGAGCAGACCAACATTTATACGCTAATCCAGACATTGTACAGCAAAGACTTTCAGCAGCAGGATTATCACCCCGTACACCGCAATATACAAATCCATACCAGACACAGCTTGCCGATGCCACAAATAAAATTACGCAGTTTGCAAACACGCCGTTCAGCTATAATCCTGCTACTGATACCAGTTTGCAACAAGCACAAAAAGAAACTGAAACAGGCGTTAGGAACATGGCAGCATCACGCAATATGCTTTATGGTGATACTACTATAGCTAATGTAGCACAGCAGACCGCCGCATTAATTCCCCAATATGAACAGCTTGCCCGTGAGAATTGGCAGAATGAGGGACAAAGGTTGATGGAGTTTGCTAACTTTTTTCAGAATCTGTCAAGTGATGATTTCACCCAGTTTACACAGAAGTGGGAAATGGACAACACGGCGAGGCAGACGGCGAGACAGGAAAGACTTGACAGGATAGACGAGGAACAGAGATTGATTGATAACGCCTATCAGAAACTTTCAGAGCAGGATTATGTTGATAATGAAATTTCACAGTTGACAGGGTTAGCGGTTGGTACATTGTCCAATAAGGCTAAAACAGCATTGCAGGAAAGAGAATGGGCGGTTGAAGATGCCAAGAGGAAAGAGCAGGAAGCTATTGCATCGGATAGACGGCAATTGGCGAAGGAAAAGGCTATTATAGATTACAGGGCGAAAATAGCGGCAGAGGAAGAACAGGCTTCAACGGGTACTGAACAGCAGATGCAGAATTATTATGATCTCAGAGACATTTACCTGGGTGGTGGTAATGGATCATACGCGAATGACCCACTAAAAGCCTACAATTGGCTATTGTCACATGCACAGCAGAATATTGAACTTATTGGGCAGCCTTTGTATGAACAGCTATTGAGCGATTTAACGGGTACAATGAAAGTGCAGAAAAGTTATGGGGAGGATACGCAAGCAACGGATTATGTTAAAGACCCTGTGTACACTGCTGAAATGGATTTGGCAATAAGAGATCCTGAAGGATGGCTTGCAAACTATAACACTTCTTATCAAGACTACTACGATACGTTCACCTACGAAGGAGCAACAAAACTAGCTCAGGCCGCACAGGCACAGATTAATAAAAACAGATCTACCACAGAATCAACAAAATATCAAGAGTATTATACACTTGCCGAAACCGACCCTAAAGCGTTTAAGAAAAAAATGCAAGATGGGAAGAAAATAATAATAAATGAGGTAGGAATTGAAAATTACGAGAAGCTTAAATCAATGATGGAATAAGGTGGTGAGACAATGGCACTATATAGTTCTGCAAAAGTAAAGACCAAAAGCGGCGGCGGTCTGTATAGCAGCAGATTAAAAGAAAAAGAAGATGAAGAGTTGGAAAAAGCCGCCTTGAAAAAATCTGCTTTTAAGGAAAATAGAGAAAAGCAAATGGATAGCTCCGTCAATAAAAATGCCAATAAAAATGTTAAAAAAGTGTCTAAACCGTGGTATAAGCAAACAGGTGCAGACTTGCTGAAGTCGGCTGTAAGTGGCACAAAGAAGATGCAAAGCATGGCACCGGAAGAAAGAGCAAAAAATACCGCCGCATACAGGACAAAGTTAGGTGGACAGACGGCTGCATATCTTGGCAATAGAGCAGAGGAAGGCTTATACAGCTTTCAACAAGGCTTGACGAACGCAGCCGCTACAGTGGTAGACAATACCCCACTCAAACATATATCTGGTGTAACAAATGCCTTTAAGGAGCCACAGAATAGATTTGAGAAGGAGATACAGGCAAATAGTGAAGCTAATAAGGCTAAGAATAAAGCACAGCAGATAACCGGTGATGTACTATCTTCAACTACTCGAATGTTGCCGTCAATACTTGCAAGCTTCGCTAATCCTACACTTGGAATGGCTTCATTTGCTGTTCCAGCAGGAGGGCAGTACGCAAGAGAAGCAGAATTGGAAGGTGCAACAAGTGGACAGCAATTAGGTTACGGAATCGTTGGCGGTACTGTAGAGGCCGCAATTGAGAGAATAGCGTTTATAAAACCGTTGTCAAAAATGCTGCCAGATGGCTTGTTAGGCAAGGTTATAAAGAACGGTACAGCAAATATGCGGAAAAATCTTTTGAATGTTGGAATAAATGCTGGTAAGGCCGCACTTGGTGAAGCCGCTGAAGAAGCTGTAACGGATCCGATTATGGGAACTGTAAAGAAGCTAACGTTTGGCAAAACCACTCCATGGACAGGTAAGGGTGGCGTTATTGACTTAAAACAAATAGGATACAACGCTTTAATAGGCGGTATCACAGGCGGTTTATTTGCGGGAGCTAACGTCCCTTTCAATATTGCAGAGGCGAAGGCAACAAAACAATTCATTGAACAGAACTATGATGCTACTTTAGCAGTAGCGCAAGGCTTGCCAGAAACATATAAGTCAAGCCAAAAAGCGGCAGAATATACTAAAGCAAAGTATTCTATAAGCTATAGTGAATTGGTTGATTTGCAGAAGCAAACTGAAACAGACTTAAAAAATTACGCTAAAAAAGCACCTAAAGAAGGAATGCAGACGGAACAACTTGCTCAAGCAGCAAAAGTAGATATTAAAAAGGCAGCAGGAATAGTTGAAGCCGATGCAGAATTGCAAGGTACAACCACCACACCTACACCAGATGCGGAGATACAAAATAATATTGATGAATTAAAGGCAGCTACGGGATACAATGACAGTGTACAGGTAACTAAAGCAGCAGAGCAAGTAAACACACCCGCGGCAAATAAAGTGGCTCAAAATGGCGCACAGGGTGTTGTAAACCCAAAGACTGAAACAGTAAAGAATGCTGCAGTTGGCGTAAATAGTGTGCAAAACGTTGCAAAGACTAAGGCTATAGAAACTGCCAAAGTTAACGCGCAAGAAGATTACCCCGGCGCAGGCCCAAAGCAAGAAACTGTAACCGAAAGCATAGAGGCGATTGAGGAAGAATTTTTCGGCAAAGGAAGTCACCTGTTAAAAATTAATCTTCAGCTATTCGCCGAGAAAATGAAAAAGGCACAGAATAAAGTCTTGGAAAACTTTAAAAAGGAAAAGGCGGCTATTCGCTGGCTTGCAAAAGAGAAGCAGACCGCTGCACTTGACAAGTTGTCACAAAAGTATGATGCCAAGATAGACAAGCTTAATAAACTGCTCAATGCTGAAAAGTATAAGGAATTTTGGAAGAATGAGCTTGATAAAAAGGATTTGAGAGACAGAATTAACAAGCTCCGCGCAGACAAAAATGAGCAAATCGGCACAATGAAAAAGGCATTTTCCGAGAAGCTGAAAGACACTAAGAAGCAGTATACATTAAAGAAAACGGAAGCTATCGGCAAACTTAAAGAAAAAATGCGGGACAAGGCGGCAATTGAAAGGTCAAAGGCGGCAGAACGTGCAGAAATAAATAAGAAGTTTGGAAAGCTCCGGAATTTGGACTTGAAACATATGCGACCAGAATACAAAAAACAGATTGAGTTTATATTTTCTATGTTTGATACAACCGCTAAGAGTCATACAACAAGAAAACTTAATGAACTACAGAGGCTAAAGCAGTACATAGAGGATAACCCGGAGCATAACATACCTGACCATCTGCTGAAACAATTAGATGTACTAAGTAAAAAGACTGTATCGCAGATAACCAAAGAAGAATTTGACAATATATATGATGCCGTGATGCACCTTGCCCACCTTGAAAAGCTAAAGAATAAACTTATTATGAAGGAACGTTACAGGGATGCGGCAGAGATTGCGGACGAAGCTTCAGAGAATGTTCTTGAAGGCAGGAAAGTAAAAGTTGACCCTACGGCGATAGACACGAATAAGCCAGAGTTTTCAAAAAGCTTTGCAAAAGAGTTTTTTCATAACCATTTAAATCCTGAAACGTTGAGTATTATGTCTGACCAAAGGAATAACGGCATAATCAAAAGAATCCTGTTTGATGATATGTACGAAGGACATTCAACAGAACTAAGGTATAGGCAAGATGCTTACACTATATTTGAGAAGTTTTTGGAAGGATTGGGCGGTGATATACGGAATTGGAGTAGAAGTTTCAACAAAGGACTGAAGGACAGCGAATTGGTTGAAATACCGATAGCGAAGCAGCACGGGCAGATAATAACTAAGATCAAAATTACTAAATCGGAAAGGATGTATATATTTCTAGCTTCACTAGATGCAGATGCAAAAAGGAGTATGCTAAGAAGCGGTGTATCGTTTGGAACGAATCTAAGCCAGATCGTTAAGCTAACAGAGGCAGATATTGAAACAATCGCCAACAGCATGTCAAAGGAAGAAAAACAATTTGCTGATCTTGCAACAAAGTATTTTCTTGATTTCGCAAGGCCGAGAATGAATGAGGTTTTCCTTGAACTCAATGGATATGAACTAATACCGCAAAGAAAAGGCTATATACCGATCAAGAGACACAAGGACTTTCTTGACAGGGATTACTTAAAAATGCGGAACAAGTCAAACAGTGTATCCCTTGAAGGAATGGGTGCGTTAAAAGAGCGTGTAAAGGCATCTACCCCTATTGTGGTGGATGATATTTTCCGTGTATTAGTAGAACACATTGAAAAGGTATCGTCATACTACGGGCTTGCAAAGCCTTTAAGGAACGCAAAGATGCTGGTGGAGAACCCAAAACTGAAAAACTCATATCGCCAAGTTGGAATGTATGATATTTATACACAGCTTAATAAATATTTGCAGGACATTGAAACAAAGTCTACTGATATGGAGTTCATTGATAAGCTAGGGTACACCTTGCAGAATAAATTTGCTTCATCCGCATTAGGGCTAAATCCATTCACGATTTTAAAACAGTTTTCAGCCTATGCGCTTGAAACAAACGAAATACCAGTTAAATATCTGCTAAAGGCGCAATTTACCAAATCGGCGTTTGATGAAATTAAAAAGTATTCGCCTATACTAGCAGAACGTGCGGTCGGTAATGTTTCACTTGAATTAGGCGAGATAGGTAAGATTGCCAGAATAAGGCGGCTGTTCGGAAACTATAAGGATATTCCGCAGCTTCTTACAAAGGGCATAGTCGCGGCAGACAGACAGATATTGAATAAAACTTGGAATGCCGTTAAGATGGCGATTAAAGAAAAGAACCCTTCGTTGACGGAAAGTGAATTATTAACTAGGGTAGCAAGAAAGACAGAAGAAATTGTACGGCACACCAATTCCGCATCAACTATGTACGACAGATCGTCAATAGCGCGGTCAAAAGGCTTGTTTACACGGGCTGCAACAATGTTTACGTCACAGACTAACATCATGTTTAATTCGACAACACAGGCGGTTTTAGAGTATAGCCAGAGCGATAAGACCCCAAAGGATTTCGCCAGAGCTTCTAAAAAGCTTGTGACGATACTTGTCATTGCAAATCTGATGGAGCAAAGCGTTGACCAATTGAGGAACAAAATAAAGGGAAAGGATGATGATGAGGACAAGTGGAATATACCGATGGACATTGTTGAGGGCATATTGAATCAAGTGTACTTTGTTGGCAAGGCGTTCAGCGCATATAGAAGCAAGACGAAGTATGGAAAGTTTGCCGGTTACGATCTAACTGTGTCGCAGTTTCAGGTTGTAAATCAAGTAATCGATTATGCCGCAGATATTACAAGTTTAATTGAGCAAGTATCCTCAAAAGAGCGCTATAAGTCAGGTGAAAACAAAGGCAAACTGAAATGGAAAAAGACGTTGAGCAGGTTGACTGATGAAACATTTTCCATTTTATCTAAGCTTGCAGGGCTGCCATATGATTCTGTCGAGAGCACAATTAGCAGTATTAAAAACAAAGTGGGCGATTGATTTGTAGGTTTAAACTCAGAAGCCTCCAAGGTGTTCAGACCAAGGAGGCTTATTTATGCCCTCCTTTTGTCGGCGGTGCGCTAACAAAGGAAGGTTTATCAATATTATCACATAACGAAAGGCGGTGCAAGATGGAGAATGTATCGGGCGAAACTTGCAAGGCAATACACAAAGGAGTAGATGAGAGCATGAATAGAACGGAGCAACGATTGAACAACCATTCAGACCGAATAGATTCAGTAGAAGATGCAGTATTGAAACTCACTATCATGGTAGACAGTATAGGCAAGAAAAGTATATTTGATAAGATGCTTACGGTATCAGTATTTATCATTGCTGTTGTATTGTTGGCAGTGATATTAGGACCCGAATATGTCGGGAAAGTGATTGGGGGAATATAGGATGAGCAAATTAATAGCTATTGACGATGGTCACGGCATGGAAACCCCAGGAAAGCGCACTCCGTTTTTCCCTGGCACAACTCAGTATATGCATGAAAATGAATTTAACCGGGCGGTTGCAGATCTGCTAAAAGTAAATCTTGAACGATGCGGATTTAAAACTTTAATGGTTGCTCCAACCGATACAGACACGCCACTTAAGCAACGCACAGATGCCGCTAATAACGCAAAAGCAGACTTTTATATTTCTATCCACGCAAACGCATTAAACGGTATATGGGGCAATCAGCATGGCGTGAGTACATATCATTACCCGGGATCAGTAAAAAGCAGCACAGCCGCAATTATTATTCACAGACAACTAATCAAAGGTACGGAGCAGAAGGATAGGGGCGTATTGACTGCTAACTTTTATGTGCTGCGTGAAACTGATATGCCAGCCGTATTGGTAGAATGTGCGTTTATGGACAACCTTGCAGAAGCTCAACTCTTGATGACGGATTCATTCAGACAAGAATGCGCCGATGAAATTTGCAAAGGAATATGTGAATATTTCGGCATAGCTTATGTGCCAACCAAAGAGCAAACCATACAAGATGTCCTATCTTACGCTGTTGGCAAGATACTCACGGATGAAGCAAAATGGTTGAATAAGGCTATGGTAGACAAAGACATATATTATCTGCTATTAAAGTTTAAAAATTATGATATGAAAGGGGAATAGAAATGAGAGAGAAAATTGCAAGGCTGATTGATGTAAAGAGCATTGTAACAATAGGGCTTGTGTTCACCATGATTGCTATTGTTCTAAGTGGAAGGGCAATTGACGAAAAGGTATTTTTACTATTTTCAAATTGCACGACTATGATAGTTACATACTTTTTCACGAAGGATAAGAAAGCTGAATGACCTACCCATACCCTCTGCCTTAATCGGTGGAGGGCTATTTTTTTGTGCAAAGAAAAACCCGGCGGACAACCGGGCGGGAAAATAAAATGGTATGAAAGGCATAATATAACATTATTTTACAAAAGTCAATTACTTTTTATCAGGAACATACTCGATAATATCAGATATTTGACAACCCAGCTCTTTACACATTGCATGTAAATCCTTTATTCTGGCTTCCTTAACATAGCCATGGCAATAAGAAAACACAGTAGCTTTTCTCATGCCGGTTCTTCTTGAAAATTCAGATTGTGTCATTTCTTTGTTTCTTAGGATTTTCTTAAGGCGCCATTTAAACATTATGATATCCCTCATGGGGATTTTACCATAAATATTGGAATTTAAAGCCGATTGTTACCTTGTAAGTAACGGGTATGGCTAAACACTTACAACCGTCCGCCTTTCAAGCCATATCTTACAATAATTAAATTTCTGTAACGTCACATTTTGTCGAATGTCTACACGCCTTACCATGTCTATTCTCGCAAGCAATTTTAATTCACATTTGTGCATATTATGTCGAATTATATAGGCTTATAGATTATTGTAAATGGGCCTATGGACGGATTATAATAATATTATTGGTATTGCAATCCAGTAATGACAGGAGTAAAATAAGAACACATGTTCGGACTAAATTAATTAGCAGAAGGAGAATTCATTATGAACGAAATTTTAAACAGTCAAGCGTTTCAGGAATTCATTCAAAGAAGATGTGAGGAAATTATCTCAGGAAGTGCGCCAATACAAGATATTAATCTATCTGTTATTTCGGCAGAAAGTAAACTCAAAGAGACTTTATCAAAATCGCAATTGAAACTTTTCCTTGCATATGAAAAATTAGTATCCGATTATCAACTTGAATCAGAAAAAACTATTTATAAAGGATGCTTAAACGATGGTCTAAGTGCAAAATAATATAACTGGGGTAAAACTGGGGTATTTATAAAAATAATAGCGGATTACGAAATCTCGTAGCCCGCTATTATCAACTGGTCGGAGTGGCGGGATTCGAACCCACGGCCTCTTGGTCCCGAACCAAGCTTGTCCTTGTTTTTAATAGTTTACAAATTGCATTCAACGCTTTACAAATAGCCAATTTAAAGGTTTTTAAGTTTACAATATATGGGTTAGATTCAAGTCATTATTTAAATAAAAGTGGGATTATTCTGGGACATTATTTTACTCGTCTTAAATATGAGGCTGGTTTTTTCTTTTCTTCCAACTTCTTAAATTCTTCATCCACTTGGCTAAATATTTCATCTATCTGTGCGGCAGTTTTATTGGTAGATTCGTCTAAAATGTCACCATATATATCAAGTGTCGTTGTTGATTCATCGTGTCCCAAAATGTTTTGTAGCTCCTTCAACGACAATGTGTTCCGAGACAAATATACAAAGGTGTGTCTTAGACAATGAGGTGTGGCTTTTATCTCGGCTTGTCCAGCATAACGGCACATTGTATGGTAAAAAGTATTCGGACTTATCATTTTACCTTTTTGAGTTGGAAAAACAAGACAATCAGATCCTTTTAAGTTTTCTTTAAATGTACCGTCTTTATTTAGTATATTGGGGTTACATTCCTTTTTTATCTGCTCTGTTTGTCCGTTAAGATAAGAAATTGCCTTATCGGATAAGGGTATATAATGTATCCTAGTTTTGGTATCGCCCAGACCAGTTACGCTGTTGGATTCATCCACAGTTATTCTTTTATTCCCATAATCAATATCAGACCATTTCAAAGCCAATATTTCTCCACGCCTCATGCCAGTTACAAGCATAAATTTTATAGCCCATAACCAGCGGGAATTTTTCATAGCTTTAAACAGTTTCGATAATTCCTCGTATGACAATACTTTCCTGGGCTTAGCTTGCTTTGAAGGTATTTCAATATCTTTAACCGGATTTTCATTTACTATCTTATTTTTGACAGCCCTTGCAAATGCACTATTCATTACAGTTTTAGCGTGTTTCATTGTTTTTGTACTCATGTTGTTTTTGTGCATGTGAGTAATTACATTTTGAATATCGATAGATTTTATGTCTGCAATTCTATATGAACCTATTCTATCTTTGATGTGCATTCTGTAGATGCTTTCGTATTGGTTATATGTTGCGGCTTTTTTTAGAGACTTAACATAATTTTCAAGCCATTTATCAAACCATTTGCCGGCAGTATATTTATTGTCTGTAACTGGGGCGTCTGAAACTTGATTTATTTTTGCCTGAAGCTCCGAGGGGGTTTTTGCTGATAAATCCCATTTGCGTCCATTCTTTTCTAGTCTCCACCTAGATCGTCCGTCCTTTCTCTTTGAATAACTTCCAACTCCATTTGGGTTGCGTGTTTTAGACATATAATCACCTTCTCTTATCTGTTAAAGCTATAACCCACTCCATATCTTCGTTGTAAAAATCCGCTAAAGCTTTTAACACTTTTATTTTTTGGTCAACTTCTCCATTTTCATACAGGCCTATTGTAGACTTTGGAACGTTTGATTTTGCTTCAACATCCCTAACGCTTAATCCTTTTTCTTCTCTTAATAATCTTAATCTTTTTCCAATTTCAATTGATATATCTTGCATTTATCTTTCCTCCATTTCTCGTTTTTTATTGTACACAAAACTGGACAGTTTGTAAATAAATATTTTTTTGGAAATGCATTGACAGTAAAAAAGGCACGTGCTATACTGAAATTGTCCAGTAAGTTGGACAAGCAAAATTCAATAAAAAGGGGGTGCCAATGTGCTTCGTAATCTAAAAGCAGCAATTACAACTGCGGGATACGATTCTTTGGGACAGTTCGCAAAAGACATTAATCTTTCTCGCACATCTATTTCCAATAAATTAAACGAAAATGTAGACTTTACAGCAAAAGAGGCAAGGAAAATACTTGTGCTTCTCAGGTCGAAATCAAAGGATTTGGATAAAATTACATTTGACTATATTTTTTTATCTGACCGTCCAGAAAATTGGACAGCATGACCCAATATTAATATATCCAACCAAATTCAGAAATATACCAAAAAGCGAGGACAAGCTAATGAATAATCATCAAAGGAAAGGAGGAATCACAATGAATTATTACTTTGCAACGGACAACAAATCAAAAAGACATATCTTAGTAGCTTCCAGTTTGGAAGAAGCAAAAACAATCGCATCAAATTCAATAACCGTAGAAAATATTTACGAATTACTGCC
>Ga0209318_1000317_pt1 | contig 48489 bp, 71 predicted proteins | sample RifGroE1_FD_183999 | JGI IMG/M metagenome (GOLD analysis project Ga0209318, IMG submission 183999) | Groundwater microbial communities from Rifle, Colorado, USA - Groundwater E1 (SPAdes) (version 2) | ecosystem: Environmental > Aquatic > Deep subsurface > Groundwater | place: Rifle, Colorado... | reverse complement strand
ATTAATCCCCCTATCATTAATGTACTAACTGCGAACTGTTTCGCAGAACTCTGCCCGAAGATATCCTTCTCCGAATTGAGTGCATCCAAGATCATCCCATGCTTTACTCTATACTCCCCTTCCTTAATAAAATGCTTCAATTCCTTCAACTGTTCCAGCGTAACCCCGCCCGCCTTCACAATCGCCTTCCCTCCCTTCGCCGCCAGCAGCAACCTTTGCTCCATCAGCTTAAACGGAGTACCTTGGAACATAAAGAAAGCCCGCGCGTAAGGATCTCTAACCCAACTCGGATTATGTACCCCTGATAGGAAGTTCGCTTTCAGTATAGAATCATACACCGCGAAAGCTGCTTGGCTTGGGGTCATGCCTTTCTTCGCAGCCATCTCCATTCCCATCAGGACAGTAGCTGTTCTATCAAAGGATTCTACAGCCCCGACGATAAAAGACCCTGTCTCATTCACCTTCCCCAGAATCTTATCAAACCGATTCAGTGGAGTATCAAACATATCCAGCTCCGCAATAGAGCTATTATACTTCCCCTGATTCGTCATAGCCCGGACAAGATCCACTGCGTCATTCTGCTTCAGCTTAATCCCACCGAATACCTTCGGCCAGCGTTCCTGCAGCTCCATAACCTTTGCCCTGGCCATGACCCCCGGAGTTTTCACCACCGCCTTTGCCCATACGTCAGGTGGGAAGATAGCAAGGTTTCCTGTCTGCTTCATCAGATGCTTAAACCCAACAGACGGTGACGCAAACAACCTCCACAATACCTCCATCGAGTAATATCTATTCGCCCACTGCGCCATTCCAGAATGTGCTACTGGTTCCAGGGACTTATTAATCCCTGTCCATAGCTCATCCAGTTCCTTCGTCATAACTCCATTCTTCCGGAGTTCCTTAACATGCGCGTGCCAGCCGCCTTCTTGTCCCTTCTTCCAGAACTCCATACCTTGGATTCTTCTCTCTACATCCGGAACATACTTCGCGTACATATACTCTACATCCGGCATGAGCATTTTCGACCCAACATTCCTACTGTTCAGCCGCGCGAGATTAACAGCATTCTCCACATTCGGAGTCAACCCCGCAAACGCTTCCCGCAATTTCACAGTATTCGAGTCCGGGTGCAGTGCATGGTGTGCGTAAGGTCTATCTTTAATAACCTTCCCGCCAGCTTCAATTATCCGTGTTTCTGTGACCTTATTCAAATCCTTCAGCATAGAAACTGCTGACAGTTCATTCGGAGTCATCATCCCTTTCAACCAGGGGTAATGGATAAACTCTGCTGTATCCTCCAGTGCCAGTGCGATCCTCGCACTTGAATGCTCCTTCGCAGTCCCTTGCGCCAGCTTCGTCCACTCCGCTTCATACCCTGCAGTATCCGCTTTTAATCCATTCAGCTTCGCATGATGTTCTTTCAGCGACTTCGACAGTTCCGCATACACCTCCGGATCTTTCGCCTTATTCGTTTTCTTCAGATCATCCCCAAGTCTCGCAATCATACCCTCATGATATCCAGCTTCCGCCAGTGGGACTTCATATTTCTCCACCAATGGCTTCATAGCTTGCCGGACTTTCTCAGTAGAGTTCTTATACTCCGGAACCATAGCAAGGATTTCTTTCACTGCCTGCGAATGCATCTTAATGTTGTTGTGCATCGCAGTCATACGGGTAGCCAGCTCCACAAGTGGATTAGCTTCTGCTTTGTAAAACCTACCAGCAACAGCGGCCGGGGTCATTACAGTATTCCTGAAAAACGCAGGGATCTTCGAGGTTGTCTTTTCCAGTACATCCATGGTGGGTTTAACTGAAATCCCATCCATCCACTTTTCCACCCTTCCCAGAATCCTGCCCTTTTCCCCGACAAGGGAGCTATTCTTTAATACTGAAATAAGCTTACTCGCACTATCCCCAACAGCTTTCTTTGCAAGATCAACCCCTAACGCGGATACACTTCCAAGCACACTTGCATCAGCATCACTCGCATCCATTCCTACGAGGGCGACAGCGGAGAGCGGGACTGTGACTAGAGCTTTCTTTATGTAAGATCCTATCTCCGGATCTGCCGCGGAGGCGTCCATTAAAGCTGCATCAGCAGCCATTTTTTCTTCCTTTGATGCAAGGACACGGCTTAAAGCTCCACGTTTTTGTTTCTCTTTCGCTGCTTTAAACTTCGCTATTTGCTCTGGAGTTAAAGTCCTACCTGTAACAGCACCTACTTCCAGATTCGTGATCGTACTCTTCTCCGCACCCTTCTTCATCAGGTTACTTACATCCGTAGCAGCGATCCCTTCACTGACCGGAGTTTCAGCAGCCTTTAATGTAATAACTTCCGTAGTCTTCTTCCGAGTTACAACACCCTTCTTCGTAGCCGCTACAACCTCCGCATCCCTCTTAACCTCCGCCGCAGCATTCTTCCGTACCTTCCTCGCAGCGCTCTTCTTCGCAGCCTCCGGCACGGCTAAGGAGGAAGGAATCCCACTTTCCGCAGCAGCCTTAACCTCCTCCACCGCAGCGTTATCCAGCATCCGAAGCTTCTGCGTGAAGGGGACTTTATCGAGTCCGTATCCCCATACGTTGTCAGTTAAAGTTGCCGGGGCTTTATTCCCACTCTTCGCCAACCCAAGATTAATCTCCTTCAGCACATTTACAAGAACTGGATCAGGACCGAGCAAAGTCTCCGGAACCTTCGTAGCATTTATATGATGCGTGAAGAACTCCGTGATCTTTGTCAGTGAATCCGGAGACAAATCCGGAGGTCCTTTCTCTCCCAGAATAATCGTCGCTTTCCTCAGATTCCTATTCTGTTCATACGCAGTACGTATCGCAACCCTCGCCCGTAAGGGCAGCTGATCCGCTACAATATTCTCCACCGGTGCGGGGAGTGCGAGTCTAGCCCCCGTTCCTTCAAGCATTGGAGTATGTGCATGGAACTTTGGATCATGGATTGTAACAGAATATTCCCCCATCCAGCTATTCTCTGCAACTTCCTGCGGGGTGCCAGCGGATTTACGGATGGTAAGCGCGCGTTCTTGGACATCGGTTATAAGCAAAGGTTCCTTCGTTGGGAGACCTTCCACAACCTCCACAGCTACACGCTGTGTTCCAGGTGCAGGAAGTTGCTTCGGAATGAACGCGGAACCTGGAACTTCCGGGGAGTACCCTGCCTCTTTCTCGAATGAGGATATAGCCTCTGCTGCTTTCCGAGACCTTTCCGTCTCTGCCATACGGGAGATACCTTCCTTACTGAAGACGCTGTGTCCGCCTGGGATGTCAGGGTTATATTTCGACACTGCGTCTTCCAGAGTAAGTCTCCCAACCTCCTTCTTATTCAGTTGAATAAAGTTATCCACTTCTCCGACCGATACAGCTTTACTCCTCTCCAATCTCTTCAGCGATTTATTCCACTCCATCAAGGAACTAACAGTCCCAGTCTTCCCGAGCACTTCCGCAGCTGCTTCATTCCTCGCTTTCTCCAGCCCATATGTCTTCACAGCAGACATCATCGCCTTCGAACCACCCTTCACGACCTTGGACGCGACAACTCCCGCGCCAAGTCCAGCAACCATTTCCGCACCCAGGACTTTCAGCGGCTCATCTTCCCTCGCCTTCGCCCACTTACTCTGCCCAACCACTTCACTTGCAGCATCAAACACGGCGAAGTCAGCAGCTGTCATTAATGCGAGTCCGGCTGCTTTCGTGACAAACTTTCCAGCGCCTGGAGTCGGGAGTCCGAACAAACCCCTCCCAGCCAGCTTTGCCAGACCCTTCATCCCTAACCCTGCACCAGCTCTACCAACTCCTTCTATCGCAAGATTACCTGCCGCCGCTATTCCCAGGTTCGTAGCTATCCCTTTCGGGGTCAAGCCTTTGTAATACCTACTTACATCCGGCTGATTTTCCGCGTCGAACTTTTCTCTGAACTTATCATACCCAGGAAGATTCCCTGTCTCATCTCCGAGGATTGAAGTATCTTGTTTTAATTTATACTGGTATGCTGCTGGGAGTCGTTTCTGCAGAACCTTTTGATACACCAAGTCTGTCAGCCCTTCCCCTTTGATATCTCCCTTTAGTTTCTTTCCCTTCAGCTTACTCAGTACATCCGAGACCTGCGACCCGATACCAGCTAAAGGATTCTCTTCGGAGAAGGAGGCATCAACCTCCCTATGTCCTATGCTCCCACCAATTGGAGCCTTTGCTACCTTAACTTTTTCCGGGAGCAAGTCCTTCGTTCGCACAGCTATATCCCGCGACATCTTCTCCGTATCATTCAGATACGTATCCCGCGCCGTGTTCAGCTTCTGCGCAGCCTTAGCTTCCTTCTCCCTAGCAACCCTAAGGTTCTCGAAAAACGCAAGGTCGGAATTGAAATCAGATTCAGTACCCATGTGTTTCCTTATTTGTTAAGTTCTTCGTCGATAAGATCAGCGGGATCTTTCCCGGCGTCTTCGGAGGGTGCGGTCAATCCACCAAGTGTAGCGAGGTAACGTAGCTCCGCCATACGTTTACGGAGAGGGATAGCGGATGTTTCTTGATTCATGTTCTCAGTTTGTGAGGAAAGGTAGTTGTTGTAGTAGGAGGTTTTCGCGGTTTCATTCGCTATATCTGCGCCTTGCTTCTCTCTGAACAACCTCGCTTTCTCCCGCATCACATCTGTGAAGGTATTCAAAGCCGAGGCAGAACTACTCCCACCACTATTCCGCTGCGCTACCTGCGTCAGAAAAGTTCTGTTCGGTCCAAGGTCAGTACCTTGCGGCGGCTGTGAGGGGTCACGCATGAAATTCGCCTTAGCTTCCGGGGATACTCCATTCCCGAACTTTACAGACAGTCCACTTGAAGTTTCCATTGTAGGATTAGGATCTTTGGTAAGCTTCCCTTTTATATTAGAGATCCTATTCCCATCCTTGTCCACCTTAACAATATTCCCATCAGCTCCTATCCCAACCTTTTCCCCTGTACCTTCCAGCTTTATCCAATTCCTATCAGGGAATCCTCCATGACTCGGCATTCCAGCAGGTCCTTGTTTCTTCTGCTGTTTCAACTTACCATATGCTGCACCATATATAGCTGTTGCACCTTTTGCAGCTGCAATTTGCGGCACAGCTAATCCACTTACCAGTGTCTTTGCCATCTTGACTTCTGGAGCCATGAACTCTTTATATCTACTCTTAACCTTATCCAAAAACTCATTAGCCATATCATCCACCTTACGCGAAAGAGTTAACAGCAGAAGAAACAATACTATTCAAGGACGAAAGCGCTGCAGAAGCAGTTCTCGCAAACACATCTGCAGCGGAGGCGAGAGCTTGGATCTTCACATTATCCGCCTGTACCGCTATGGTCCGCCTGTGCTTATACACATCGACAGTTGAGTCCATATTTGCAAGACTGGATTTAAGAACTAAGTTATCTCTCTCAAGCCGGACCCTATAGAAATCCGCCGCAGCACTCATCATCTTCGCCTTAACATCTGTATTCAAAGAGGCAACTCTCGCAGCTGCGTCAGGAGCGGAAGCTATAGCTCGTACATAATCCGCTGCTGCATTCATCGCCATGTTTCTGGAATCTATAGCTTTCCCAACCGCGAACCGTACAGTTTCGATTTCAATCTTCAGTTGCTCAACAGCCTTATTTGTAGAACCTATTCCGTTATTCGCAGCATTTACAAAATCAATCTCTTCCATCTTCTTCAGCATGGAACCGGCGACGATAAAATGCCCTTTCGCGGCATACCCCACTGCAACTCCTGCTTTCAGCTTCCTTCCCTCTGCAGTTCTTCTATCCCTATCCCTCTGCCAGGCTTGATCCTCTATATTCGCATTTATCCCTGTCCCGCCATTTGTTATCGTATTAACCAGCCAAGTCGTAGCCTCGTCAAACGCATCGTTAGATAAAGGGTAATATGTAGTGAAGAAGTTTGCAAGCTGATTCGAAAGGAGTGCGATTAATTTCTCCAACTGTGCTTCATACGTTAGAGTGGAATCAGCAGCGTCAGGGATATCAGGTTCCGTTGCTGTTACCTGGAATCCAGTAGTGGTCGATGGGGGAGCTATGTAAAACCCTATCGACTCATTGATTAAAGAATCCGCTGCATCCTGCGCTTGCTCAGTACTATTAGTCGCAGTAGCAATAGCGTTGGAAATTATATTTTCTATATACGCTTCACTCGACATTACTTAATCCTTCTTGAAATAGTATAGAGTATAAAGGTAATGTCAGAGACATCAAAGTCACTACCTTCGGAGTTAACAAGGGTTAAGTTCCAGTATGTTCCTAGCTTACGCTGGGAAACAGGAACCTTATGTGTTGCAAGGGTTGTGCTAGTTTCTTGAATCTGGTAGATGTTCTCAACTCCATCCGTGTCTATTTTTATGAAAATATCTCCGTCAGAAGAACAGCCAATATAGATACCTCTGGATTTTTTACTAAAGTAGGAACCATACATCGACTTCCCGATTTCAATACAGGAATCTATATCCACCCCGGCGTCATCGGCTCCTTCCAGCTTATAAATCCCATCATCAGCAATTCCAAAATATTCTCCATCCTTTTCAAGAAAGGAGTTAAATCCATAATTATCATACTGCCAACTAGCTCCAGATCCCATCTCAACAACCCATACTCTGGCTGTATCATCAAGTGCTGGCGTACCATCAATAGCAGCGAATACTTCAAAATTAGCGACCATTGGATTACTGAATTGAGCAATGAAACTACCGATTACGGTATACTCAACACTGATAGTCATGGAATTGATCATCCACGCTATCATCTCCCGGCTGGCCGAGTACGAATCAACGAATACACCGGCAGAGTTGAATAGAAAAATATGTTCCTGGACCGGACTATACGTGTTGATGAGGGACATCCTGTTGAAGAACTGTACTTCGCCGGGAGAGAAGTCTACACTACCTATTGACTTTAAGGCAGGAAGGGTGGCAGATAATTCTCCGCCGTCAGTACTTTCCCACGCCTTACCTTGCAGCGGAGAAAATTCGCTGTCATGTTCTCCGATACCGACCGAGATGCCAGTGGCGTAGGTGGTTAGAGCAGGGAGAATGCTGAATGCTACCTGTGGCTCAGCAGGTACATAAAACCCTCCAGATGCTTCCGTGATCAGACCGGGGAGCATGGCGCCGCAATACCCATACCCTGAGTTGTTTACCTCATAAGCCGCGCCGCCAAGGGCAGGAAGGTCAACATTGACATAAGCAATTTCAGGATTGGTCAGTAGATACCCTTTCCCGTTGAAAGAAACTGAACCAAGCGATATGTTCTTCCCAACACGCAGCGACCCCTCACCTTCAAAGAGTACCGCATAATCCCTGATAAATAAGTACCCGGTTCCAAGCATTACACGCTCCCGTATTGGACTGTTCCGTTCGCAAATTCAGCCGATAACACTTTGTCTCCGCTGGAATAGAGATACCCGTAAACGTACAAAGGGATAAATGGCGGAAATAAATTTTCAAGATTACTTGTATAAACCAGAGTTTCCTTTTCAGTTGTGACGACATAGACAATCGAATTGTCCGCTTGCCGGTATATTTTCACTTCCGATAACAGGCTGTGCTCCGCTCTGATTTCATCTACCACAACACCATTTTCATGAGCTTTAATCCCGGTCCTGTCGATGATCAGAGAATATTGGAAGGCAGAGATACTCTGTCCTTCCATGCCCTCCCTGCCTATGGCAATACACGCACCCATTACCCCATCCATGAGAGTGCAGACAATGTATCCACCAACCGGTATAGGCTCAATGCTTCTTGCCCAGGTGTTCCAGCCAAGATTCAGAATTTCTTTTATCTGAATATCGCTTGTCTGCTCATTATGGTAATATTCCGTAGTTGATCCTGGAATATTTACGACAACGGTAGTTGGCGACGGCGGAGTTGTGCCACTCGGCAAGGATATCGGAGGAAGAAGCGGCGGTTTTGAAGGATCATATCCGCCGTCTTGAGTAAAATCATCTCCTGCGCCTGGCATTGACTGTCTCCTTAATATATTCCAAACATCGGATTATAATTCGCATACGTCACTTGATATGACATTTGAAACGATCCGGACACCATGCCGGTGCCCCAGCCGCAACAGTTCACTGGATCGTTGGGACAATTCCACACTCCGATAGATTTCTGGTGTCCTATAGTCGAGAACGGCAAAAAGTAACCCTTGATTTTACCGATATAAAGAGATGGCGGATTCGCTGGATTGAAACCCATCATCTTGAAAATGCTCGCCCTAAAATCATTCGTCATCCAGACAGCCAAAAAAGTTTGATCTGGGAAAACATATATCGGTACTCCGAACTGCGGAAACGAATAAGTTATCCAACCATCATCTCCTATTTTTTTATCAAGTCCATCCGTCTTTTTCGGTATTGCAGCGGAAATCAGGCCAAACATTTTCCGTATCTCGCCGGGACCGTATAGGGCAAGCTGCGCCTCCGTGATCTCCTCTGCAGTCGCCAGCACCCAACTCGATGGAACATCAAGGGCCGGCACTGTCGAACTGCTGGCATCAACAGTAGTAATAATTGTAACGGGAGGTTTGTCGACATTCGCAGAACCAGCGCCGCCAACTTTAATCCTCTCCATCCGGAAATCTTTTGCAAGAACGCTCATGGCATACCTATTTCATAAAGGTTGTAAGGGCCGACTGGAGTCTGCGGAGAAACAGGAGGCTGGGACAGAAACGATTCCAGATTATCCACCTCAATACCATTTCCATAAAGACAAGTATTCCAGGAGTTTTTTTCTTCACCGTTTACTGGAAGTCGACCCATCCTGACCCATTGCCCGGTTGATCCGGGAATCCATCTAAGCATTCCGAAATAAAACTTATCCTCTGATTTTATTACGCCGATCAACATTATCTCCAAAGGAGAAACCTTTACAGGCCTGCAATAAACGAGAGTATCACCGTCTTTGGTATGCGGCAAAGCAGCCCATGAGAGAAAAGGTGAACCGTGGTAGACAGTAGTTATCGAATTACCGATGTCATTGCAGACGCACAAATACAAGGGCTCGTCGGCAAACATCCCGGCGTAGATTATCTCCGGCCGCACTCCATCGGCAGTTTCCGGAACAACAAGATCCGCTGCAAACAGTCCTGTCGAGGTGAACTTCACTGCACCATACTTTCGAGTCCAGGTATAGATGTTTCCATCGTGGCACCTGAACATGAACGTGTCGTAAGGCACCTTGAAATTATGATTGGCAGGAGGAACAAAACTCAATTGTTCCAGCATTCTTCTTGCATTGCTGTATGATACGGGCGGCCCAAGGATATCTATCGTTGCAAGATCAGCCAGCAGCCCAATAAACTGCCCCGAGTGAACCAGGTGCGAAGTATTCCCCACCATGAATACAAAAAACAGCTTCCAGTGTTCATGGTCCGGATTTGCCGAGAACCAATCCCTCAACTCAGGGTATTGCGTCCCGCCCCAATACATTCCTGTATCGGAAGCATCGACTACATAGAGGGTTGTTCTGACCTCTGATTCCTCGAAAGCAAATATCCCCATCGGCCCGGACATTACAGGGAAAGAAAGAAGCAGAGGACGCAATCCGCTTGGCAAAACTCCAGCCGGAATGATCTCTTCCAGCAGTGTGTATCCGGCGGTGAGTCCAGTGATACTGCCATCAACCGGCGCTAGACTGCCGTCTGGTAGCGAGTAGTCCCTGGCAACCACTACCTTTCCCCCGTAAGTATCAGGTGATCCGTTGAAAAACGATGTGAATCTGGTTTTGGATAACTGCTGAATGAATCGCCAAGGGGCATTATAAAGGTTCTCGATCTGCAGGTCTATTCCGATTCTCCCACCGAGATTGCTGCAATCTCCTGCATAATACGACAGCACAAATTCAGAGATGTATTTCGGACGGTCGGCGATCCCATTGCCGTTGAAGTCGATGAACACCTGATCGGACATCACAACCCACATGGCCTCGGCGCTCTTGAACGGCAACACTGCCGGCTGGCATGGCCAATCCGAGACATATACGGTTTCCCCGGTTATCTCTCCATCGACAGTGCCATATGGGGATTGATAAACGGCAGGTTTGAATTTTATGATCTCATTACCGTCTTCGACCATCTCTTCTTCGCTGGAGGCGTTAAAGAGTTTCTGAACCTTCACCCCGGCTCCACCAAAATAATAGACGGTGTGAAGATATGCCGCGTGATCAAAAGCACCAAGCCAGTGATCGGCTACCATAATCTTTATTCCTGCACTGTTGGAACAGGTAACAATCGCACCGACAGGAGCGGTTATTCTCCCCCCGCCCTCTCCGTCAATCTGCCTGACTCGTATCACGAACCCATCGAATTTGACAGCGGCAGCGGGAATATCCATCTCAATTATGGAGGCGAGTTTTTTCCTCGCAAACCACTTGCGCTTGAGACTTCTATCGCCGTCGCAGACTATCATAATATTTCCGTCTGTCCGTGGAAGTTCTGCCAAAACTCTGTTACAGGTGGTGGTTCTTCCCCGGCGATATAATGAGCTACTGCTGTGCCAAGAATGTTATCGTTGCCAAGAATAAATAAATTATCCGCTCCGCTATCTAAAAATATCGCGCTTTCGGTCAGACTATTTTCTCCTTCCAAATCATCCCATACGTATCCATCGTCTGTATAACTCGACAGATCCCACGGGGTGGAAAGAGTCAGTTTTTTAATACCTACGGTTCCCTCAAGCAAAACATAAAAAGCAGTTCCATCGTCAGAAATCCTGCCGGACAGCACCCTGTTATAGTCGAAGACATCATAATTTATGGCCGAAACCTGTACGGCAGTTGATATTATTCCAGGTACTGAAAGATTATACTGCGCGATGGCTTCGGGATAACCAATAGAGCTGTATTTACAGCAATACATCTTACTGAAATCCGCATTGAACACGACTGAACGTATTTCCTGCGTATTCGAAAGCGTGGTCTTGTCTACAAAAGACGCACCGGCAACTGAAAAAAGCGTAGTCGCTTCGTACAGTGACAATCCATACTTATCAGCAGAATTATACCCAGCCACAAGAAAACCAGATCCATCAGGGAAAAATATAATATCCTGAGGCGGATTGGCATTCGCCCAAACCTCAAGTGCTGCAGTAATCGTCAAGGACGCAATGTTCCACGGCGTTGACAAGGCGCATTCAATGACAGAAGGATTTCCGGATGAATTTTTCCCGCAATAGAACAACTTTGATCCATCAGCAAGGATGTTCAATCCAAGGGGCGAAGACGTATTATTGTCTAGTTCCTTCGTACTCGAATAAACGAATGCCATTATTCAGCAGGCTCCCCGATGTAGAACGCGTTCATTTCCTGTTTTTCGCCAATTGACTTGAACCTGTTACTGACGATGAAATCCGCGCCAATCACTCCGATTGTACCTTGCAATCTTGGCTCGGTATCACTTGCTCCTCCAGTATCTGCGGTAGCTGATATCCGGTAAAAAGAAAAATACCCGGACGCCAGCATCGTTCCCCACCATGATTCTGCGGGGTCTTTCGCTAGAACTCCGTTCACTGGAACAGTCGCCATATTCACACCAGTACCATCGCCGCCTGCTGAAATGATGCACAAAAGAGTAGCAGCACCAATCGATGCTTCAGGGGTAGCCGGGATAAGTGCATCAGCCGCCGCCTCGCTTGTAGGAGAACCATAGCAGCGAATCACATTGCCGTTGATTGCTTCTGCAGCGGCCAGCACCATTAGATCACGAACAGAATATGCTATCTTCATTTCACAACTCCTTAATCCAAAGCGGCAACAACTTCGCCAATTTCAAAGGTTAAAACTCCGTTTGCGACCAAGGCTCTCGGGACCGCCAAAGCTGCTTTGAACTTACACGACCCTGCCGTAGCAGCAGTCCAGATACTAGCATGCGTAACTGTGTATCCTGCAGAAGCAGCGTCAACAGTCCAAGATACTGCTGAATCGTTCAGCTTTTGTTTCAGGGCTGCAGGACCGGCAAAGGTGAATCCCTGTCGAACGTAATCCGCATCCGCTGCGACAAGAACCTCATTCTCATCCCCATCTTCACCTGGATCTCCGGTGTGCAGCGCAAGGTAATATGTGGTGCCAGTAACGAACCTAGCATCAAGTACGGCATTTGCTTCTGCTACTGTAAAAGCGCCCATTCCGTTGACTCCTTATAACGTATTGAGGGTAAAATCAGCCGGAACCTTCAAACTCTCTCCAGCATCAATTACCTTCGGGGAAGGAAGAATGATCGAAGAAACGAGTAGGCCGGTATTATTCCCCTTGGTTGGGTTGGTGGTGAGGAAAATTCCTCTGACTGTAGCACCGGCAGGAAACTCAAAAATATTCGGAGCTGCGACGGTATCCATCTCCCCATCTGCTACAGCAGAAAGAGTAAGAGCCAGTCTGGTATCTCCTGTGTAACTGGTAAGTTCCTCGCAGTCAGCCATGAGTGTGATCATTGTATCAGCGGCAAGAGGAATCCTCGCTGCACCGTAGGCACCGAGATACCAGTTCGTGAATTGCGAAGCTCCTTTGAATGCTGCGCCAATTATGTAGTTTCTGCCCAGAGTGTGGATGATATTTTCCACGTACTCAATGCTCTTAGTCCTGCCATCAACCCCAACATGCTCAATGGTGTAGATGAACCCTGTTTTCTTAAATTTCATTCTCAAGCTCCTCGCCGTGCTACTTCGGCATCTATCCAACTTTTTGCCGCCAGCGGAGACGCTGTAGGCTGTTTTATACAGACGATGAACTGCCGTAGACCGTTTTGTTCTTTGATAAGTGATGCACCGGAAGTTCCCGAATCTGGTGCGACGTTTTCTTCTACTATGTTTTTAACCTCGCCACCTGGGGAACCTATGCACATCCCACGTTGGGATTGCCAGCATACGTTGTCAGAGTTGGGGACGTTACTCCCAGTTCCGAAGATACCACCGTAGGAGAATTTGGAACTAATGTTAAAACCTTCCTCCACATCTCCAGCATGGAACTCAGTTGTGTTGGAGTATGCAAAGAATATCCCACCTTTCACAGGCTCCATTATATCCACGATGGCAGAGAACTGTAGGAAGTTTGCTCCGCGTCTGAAATGGTCTAACTCTAAAGGATCGGAGTAAAAGACTCTTCCGTAAGAATCTGCTACAAAAGCTCTACCGTTGTGGAATCGGATAATACGCCCAGCTGGCGCCGGGGATACGAAAGTATGTTCGAGTATGTTACCTCCATCATACCGTCCGGAGGTTATAGTATAATCAAGAGTTCCGGGGGTTAGATCTGCGATGTGGTATAGCTCACTCCCATTCGGGGTGGAGAGATATAGGCGAACGTATGAAACCTGCGGATCAATTGGAGTAGGAAGGTTCGCAAAGACAATCCCAGTATTATCCGGTAAATCTACAACAACAATCTCAGACGCACCGGATTCAACTCCATCCGCATCAACATAGCAGATTGCAGCGAGATACTGTCCTCCGCCGTAGGTTCCACTTACACCATAGATTACAGGAGAACTTGGAACCTGCATACCCCAGTTTCGAGCTATGTCGTTTTCAATTTTCAGGCTTACAATTCCATCGCTGAAATATACTACACCATTCAGGTAATTCCAAGCGTATTCAGTTCCGTTTATTCCAGTATATATTGTCGAGGCTGTTGTTCCAAGGAATTTCTTTATGTATCCTTTTTCTATAAAGTAACTTCCAGCAGGGCAGGAGAATCCTCCCTTCGGTTTCAATGCAGAATATACTTTCGTTTCCCCGCCTCGCCGTGAAACCTTCCCGCCCTTAACATCAGCATTGACTATATTCCTGACGAATCCCTTCGGTACTGCGTGGTCGGGAGTTATGTTATTCATCCCAAGGAAGGGACCGAGTTTGATATCCTCCATCACACACTCCACACACTGCGAACCATCCCACGGCGGCGGGAAGCAAGGTATTCTTTAAGTTTCTGGAGACCTTTGGTGTACTGGTATTCGTAAGCTTTTGTTTGTGTTTTTTGCTGAAGTTCCATCTCATGTTCTATCTTATCCCAAAGGTACGCTGCACAGTATGGGATGATGGTTTCCCTGTGTAGATGCGGGGGAATGCAGGATGGGATGTCAGTTGTCTCTTCTAAGAGATCAGGGTTTTTATACAGAAGCAAGGTCGCGGGGAGTTCTTCAATTAACTTCCGCGCATACCATAGAGTAGAGTTCTCATACACTATAGCTTCCACATCCCCGGTAATTGTCAGGTCGGGGTATTTTTCTAAAAAGGCTTCGAGACTGTTTTCAGGGTATATTAAAGAACCATTTACTGCTGCGAAAAGAAGTTTTGTGGAGTCTACGGATGTTAAGGAGATGGAGGTTTCGTTAGCCTCCAAGGTGACCGATGTGATACTCTTCAATGCCGGGAGAATAACCCCCGGCTCATTCGCTATTGCCGCAACTGCATCATTAACAAGGCCAGGAATAAGTTCATCAAGTTCCGTGGTACTTGAGGTAACGGCTATGCTGACTTCATCCTGGAGTTCTTGATAGTTCATTTCCTGACCTTGTTAAGATGGTTAAGTTAGATTCGTGAAATTTTCACGAAATCAACTGTAAGACGGGAGGGCAGTGATTCGCAGATGTACTCGGAAACGACCGGTAGCTGCGGTTGCGATAGTAGCGATGATAACCGGGACAGTGGAGGCCGCACCAACAAGGACGATGGGAGCTTGGTCGTCAATGTTGAAGATGGTTCCAGTGGTCTCATCACCATTATCAGTATCCCACAGAGACGTGGCACTGGTGGTGGTCAGGGTTCCAGATTCGGCAGTGGTGTCAAGCGGGAGGGAACCGTGTCCGATAGTTACTGTGCCCGCATCCAAGTCCGTCAGTACATCCAGCGCACATTTGTCGATAATATAGGTCTCATTCGCTTTCGGGAAACTGAAGAGAACCGTGGTCCCGGCGCCTACATCTGCAATGTTAATCTCCGCAGAGGTAATCCATACAGTCCGTCCCTGGATGTTATCCCGTACATCATTTCTTCGTCGATCTTTAAAGGCCATTTTCTACCTCGCTTTAGTTTTTGACCTGGGCGTATTTAACAAATACTTGGAGAGTACCTGCAGTTCCGCCATTGTCATTGGTTGTTATAGTGATGTTGCCAGGATGAGTGAAGTACTTCCCGCCGGACCCAGGGACTTTCCCTTGGAACGAGGAGACCATACCTACTTCGCCTGGAAGCGCGGTTTCAGAGGTCATGAAATAGTCAGTTACGGCTACCTCCTTATTCCCTGTGAAACCAACTTTAAGGGTTGAGCCTGCCGCAGTAAAGGCTACGGATTTGTAGACCTTCACTTCTTCCACCAGTGTATTGGCGGGGATCGGGCAGACGACATGTGTACCATCGGCCGGGGCTACCTTGATGGAAGCCCTGACCCATAGTACATCAGACTGCTTTCTGGCTTTTAGATCTGCCATTTTAAACCTCCTTAAGAACCGAGGCGAGTGGCGTAGGACAGACCGACAATCTTACCATAGTCTTCGCCAGTGCTGTCGGCGTTGGAACCAGTTACAAAACGGGTGGCCTTGACACCGAGGATACCTCCGCCACGGATCATGACGTAGCGTTCGGCGTCACGGGTGTAAGGGACGAATGCCATAGTAGTGGATTTGGATTCACCTGCCCCACCCCAGGCGATACATGCTGCTTGCGCGCCGAGAAGAACGTTACGGTATTCACCAGTGGTGGTGGACCGGATACGCTCGGACTTGGATACCAGCATTCCGTTGTATTCAAACTCGACGTTGGGGACTCCGAGTTTCTGGGCGGAACGGAGCATATCACCCCAGGCGCCGGCGTTTACATCTGCGCGGAGACGGTCGAAAACGAAGTTGTGGAGAATAACACGGTACATCTTCTTGCCGTTGACCATGATTGGACGGATTCTGTATCCGGTGGATTCGGAGACCGGGACTTCCGCCTGCTGCTTCATGCGATCGAGGAAACCAAGACCTGCCTCGTGAGAAGAATCGAGGGCAGTTGCAGTGCCATCATTGCAGACGATGATGTGGTTCGTGTCGGGCTCGAGTGGAGCCTGCGCGAATACCTTTCCGGCGATCTTGTAGGTGGAATCCCCGCACAGGTGCGCGAAGATCTGGTCGGATAAGATATCACTCCAACGATACTGCAAGCCATCTTTCCCTTCCTGCATCAGGTCGTAGGGAATCCGCTGCTCATCCATCTTTCCGCCAGTATCAACGGCGAGGTTGAGTTCTTCAATGGTCATTTTGAAGTTACGGAAACGGAGCTTCTCCTCATTCCCTTCAACAGTATCGTCACCGACAATACCTTCCTGGGTCAGCGGGAGACGGATACCGAAAGTGATTTGATCCCCTTCCCCCTTCGCGAGCTCAGTACGCATCTGAATGATGGAGTCTGCGCTGGAACCGATCAGCTCATTCCCTTCAATATTCTTCAGAACGAGCGGGAAAAGATCCTTCGCCCATTTCTTCCGAGTCAACGGGTCATTTGTTAAAAATACAGGTTTAGCCATTTAACCTTCCTCCCTATTGGAGTTCATTCCGCATGTAGCGGTCATAGATTTCTTTTGGAACTGTGTGAAGTTCATCCTCAGGTAATGCGTCGATCTTTGCTGCTGTCCAACCGTCACGATGGGAGCCAGCCCCGCCGGGAACCTGGGAAAGGCTCGGGGGAGGTTTGGGTGTGTCCTTCTGAGGTTGGGATGTTGCAGGTGCTGGAGCCGGGGTAGCGTACTTCGGATGATTCTCCTTCAAGGTGTCGTATACGAACTTATATGGGTTTGGTAAACTCCATATATCCTTCGTCACAGACTGGATCGCATCAGTAAGTCTTCCTCCATTCTCCTGTACAGAGGCTCGAGCTATTGCATCCACTACCAGGTTGAAATTTTCCTGCGAGCAGACCTCCTCGAAGTCACTATACATTGGGTTTACTTTCATCGTCTCTTGCAGTACGGAAAGTAGCTCAATCCTTTCTGGGGAAATGAAACCGCTTTCTTCTGTCTCTAAGCCCGCAAGGGTCTCCTCGTCAATAGCTCCAGATTCGGTTAAGGCTTTGGTTAACCCATTGGATTGTCCACGGAGTTGTTTCAATTCCTCGGCTTGTTCCTGCAATTGTTGACGGAGAAAGGCAACCGTGTCAGCCTGATTTTCGGAAGCAGGTGGAGCTACGGGTGTGACTGGCGGCTCCACTTCCGACGCAGGTGGTTCTACTATAGGTTCCGGCGGTGGATCTGCCGGAGGTGTTTCGGGTGGTACGGGTTCAGGATTGTTGATGTCCACCACTTCTTCCGTGGTATCCTGCTCCTCAAAAAAGTCCTCAATTCCTGCCATGTTATTCTCCTCCAGATTTAGGTTTAGCTTTGGCTGCTGTCTCCTTAGCAGCTACCTCGCGCTCTTTGAGTTCGAGTTCTTTTGCTTTAAAGAGGTTTTCCTGTTTCTGTTGTTCCTGCTGTGCTTGCTGTATCATGGCCTGGTTTTCCCGAACCTTAACCTGCGCGGTGTATGGAAGATTCGCGTATTCAAGGAGTAGGTCAACCGGGATAGAGCCTGGGTTATTCTGTGCGAACTGGGTTAAGATCTCCGCTACTGCAAGGCGGGTGGCCTTTGTTACTATATCCTCGTCAATGATGATGTCGAACTGTGCGGAGGTGATGTCATTCCACCCCTCGCTTTGAGGGTTCATTTGGGAGTTTATTTGAAGGAGTTCGTAGCCTGTTTGTCCCTTGATTCGTACAACCATGGGTTCAGTGACGAACTGCTGGATGTTGGAGACAAGGATCTTCATGCAGTTGTATTTGAACTCTTTCAAGTTGCTGAAGAGGGTGTACAGAACTGCCACGGAAGCGTCATTCCGCATACGAGCTGTAATCCCAGGTTCCCTTGTGGAGGTCTGAATCCCTAGTAAGGCATCCTGAATCCCAGAAGAATCCTTCATAGACTGCTGGAACATCTGGTCGAGTTGGAGGTATATTTGAGAAATTTGCGGTTGGGTTACAAACTTAACCTTCTCCAGCCCACCTTTCGAAACCTCCATGTGATATCCAGGTTTGGAGGAATTCTGTTCATAATCTTCTATATCCAGGACCGCTCCCGCCTCATGAATCATTATACCTTTATGGATCTGCTGCAGGAGGAATACAAGCTGTCTCCTGGTTGTATTCAATCCCCGCTGCGGATCTTTCATGGAGTACACAACTGACTGCGGAGCGTTATTCTCCTCATCATGGTATGCTTCCAGGTATACATAAGGAAACATGTTGTGTTTATAAACGCTGCGTCCGACTTCGAGGATTTTGTCAGCTGTAAAGATAGCGTAATAGATTACTTTAACAAGTCTTTTTGTAAAAGGAACCTTGTCTTTCTGTAACAGGTCTCCGTTCGGGAGTTGAATCCCGCGCTTCACAGAGGCGGTGAATTCCTTAAACTCTTCCTCGAAAAGCTCCTCCGGTTGTCCGGAGAATGGGTTCACAATGGAGTATTTCTGTTCATACTTCCTAAACCAAGCCTCTACAATACGATACTTTTCCCGAGCTTGATTAAAGAATGTGGGAGTGTAGGAAGTTGTGGAATGTACTGCATTGATGGAGGTATGCATGACATTCCCGGCTGCATCTCGCGCAAACTTATACTCCGGCCACGCAGCTTCAATGTCATCTGCGTCCATCCACTTATCCCGAAAGATAAACCTTGCGTCAGACTTATCGAACTCGATAGAATCCGTATCGCAGTGCATATCGCGGCCGGGAATACGCTGGGACTTTATAATAGCAGGATCTTCTTGATCCACCCAGAAGTGTAACCAACTCGCCCCGCTTTTAACAGCATGTTCGAAACAAGAGTTTTCCTTCCAACTCTGCCGCATCTTTTCACGGAAGAACTCCACTGTCCCAGTCATAAGCTCTACAAGAGCGGAATCTTCATTGGTCCGGGGGAAGAGAGTAACAGAACCCTCAAGCTGATTCCCCATCCCAACCAGCATGTCAATCTTCGGCTTTACCTCGTTGTATGTGGTGGTCGGGCGTTTTTGACGTTCCAACTCCATTTTAACTTCAGGAGTGTCTTGGTTCCCCGCGTAGAACTGGTAATCCTCCCTGGCATTATCGTTGTAGGTGGTTTCGGAGGTGGACTTTTCACAGTCCCCGAGCCACTTTGTTAACTTCTGGAGTAAGGCATCTTTCTCTTCGGGTGTTGTATACATTACTGTGCCATCCAGATTTGGGAGTTTTTAGTGGGACCACCAGGGTAGAACTGTTCTTTCTTTCTTTTCATCCTATCCTTTGCTCTCTTACTCCCCCAAAGGCGATAGGAGGTGGAGTAGAGCGCCTCGGATACACCGAGAGCATCTGCTATGTTCGGGGACTTGACCCCGCGAGTTCGCATTTGGAGTTTAGATTCTATAACAATAGCTCCGTTAGCATCAAAAGAATACATAACAGAAGAGAGTTCGTTGGCAAGTCGCTGACCATAGGATTCTTGCTCCCCTGGGACTAGGAGGTCGGGGAAGGAGTAGGCTGCACGCATACATTTGTCTCGCATCATTCCCCAGATTTCATCGCGGAGTCGGTGGAACTGAGCCTTGTCATTGGCTGCGGCGGATACGGTTACTCCAACTAGGCCGGGGAGATTGCGTCGGGTGAGTATGTCGTAGACTCCGCCCCCGATTCCTACCTCGTCTATAGCAACACCTTCCGCTTCAAGATCAAGATACGCATTCGCTACGAATCCTGCGACATTGACTGTATCCATTCCTTGGTATTCATCCCAGACTCGGATGTTGTTACCTTTCCTTGGGAGAACAATTGAAGAATCATCTCCGAATCTTGCAACATCGACTCCAAGATAGAGTGGGTCAAACTCATTCTCTCCAATGTCGTTGCCAATACACTGCTGAGCCCACGCAAGTGGGATGTATGTACTCTCATCAACAAGAGGAGGTTCTCCAAGGACACGGATTCGGTAGACGTTGGATTCTTTTCCATACTTCTCCTCCATGTATTTCGGGTAGTCGGGTTTGACGTTACTGGATTTGTCGGACCGCCAGTGGAGTTTCTTCCAAGCCTTGGATATGGATGGGTGGAAGTGGGAATCGTAGAAGTACCCACTGGCCTTTGTCATGTTCCCGATTAGGAGGATTCGGTTGTTCTCCTGGGTTAGTGCGCCTTCCAGGGGAATATAGACTGGATCAGGTACACCTGAAGCCTCGTCAACAACAAAAAGAAGATTATCCCCATGGAAACCAGCAAGAGTCTCTGCCTGGTCTTCTTTGGTAGCCTTGACGGAGGCAGAAACGGCGCGGCACCACCACTCTTTTGGATTGGAGACATGGAATATTTTATCCTTCTGGGCTGTAAATTCTTCGATGAGGAGTTCACTTTGCCGAGTCCATTTGGAAAGTTCGCTCCATAGAATGTCGGATAACTGCCTCGCAGTCGGGGCGGTACATACAACCTTTGCATTACGGTGGACAGTAAGAAACCAGAGGATGGCCCAGGAAGCAGAAGCGTCTTTACCAGTCCCGTGTCCGGATCTAATCGTGATTCGCTTTATGGAGGTGTCCCCGAGAGCTTGGAGGAGTTCCACCTGCTGCTCAGAAGGACGGACCTTGAGACACTCAGTTGCGAATATAAGAGGGGAATGTTTCCACTCTCGGAGTTTAGAAACGGCCGGGGAGAGGGACAATTACATATCTCCAAGGATAGCTTCTTGTTTCTTCTTTCTGTTAAGAAGAGTCCCGGCGAGAAGGGAGGCATTGACTGGATTCTTCTTTACAAGTTCCTTGTCCTCAGCCTCTTTCTGTTTCTTCTTCAGGAGAGAAGCCGGGATAGACATTAAGTTAGTCATTACTTCCTTCCTTTCTTCGCACGTTCATATTTAGAGTACGTGGTATAGATCTCATCAAGTGTCCTAAGTTTCGGCATTTTGAAACTCGGATCAGACTCCTGAATCGTTCCCTCCATACCAAGTTTCTTCTTTTTCTTCACAGCATTTTGCGGTGGTGTCATTATGTTTGCCATGGGTTACTGTAACCTCGGGATGTATGTTTCTTCCTTTTCCTGTTCAATGACAGGTTCAGGGTTGGAGTTCAGAGTGATAGCAATTTCCTGTTTCTCAAGCTCAACAAGGTACCCGACGAGGCCTTTGATTTCTGTCGGATTCCCGGTCATTACGAGTTCCTTGTCCTTCAGGATCTTGAAGGCCTGGACAAGGACATTCAGTGGGGCCTCGGCGATTTTCTCCGGGGTTATGGCTTCGAGAATCGCGTGTTGGAGTTCTGTAAGGCGAAGGTTCTGAAGCTGTCTGTACTGTAAAAGAACTCCTTGCTCCTGCTGAAGAGCGGCGATACGCTGACGAATAGTGGGCGGAGTCGTACCCATGGTCTTAGCGATTTCCGGAGGAGAAAAGCCGCGTTCAAGCAGGGCAAGGAGTTCAGCTTTGTCGAGGTCGATGGACATGGTGTTACTCGTTTATTCTACAGGGATCAGGGTTTTTGTCGAAACGTACAGCTTTAATTGTGTCCTGACCTTTTAAAATTGCTTTCATTATTCTATGCCTACCGTCCATTATCTCTCCATCCTCGTCAAGGATGATAGGGTAACGGAGATCGGCTTTGTTAACTGCTTGGATGTGCGCAACAAGCTCACGAAGAGTTATCTCGTATTTGGTGTAGATATTTAGACAGTTAAGCGGCGCATCGAATACTGGTAAGTTGCGGGATAAGGTTACGAGCCTCGCGACAGACCACTGATGTTTACCGATGTTACAGACTTGGGTTTCGAAGGGAGCGAAAGGTTCTATGTTCATGACTCGTCCGCAAAATGTTCTACTTGTTGAGTATTTAACCACTGTGCAGTATTCATAAGAATCATACGAACTTCGTCTGAGTAACCAAATCGCTGTTGATTGATCTCAATACTTTTAAAAATGTCGCCATCCACATGTCGAAGAGAAGCGGCTTTCCAGTCACAAAGCATCTCGAACAAGTCAACAAGAGTCATCCGCTCAAGTGGTGACTGGATACATGGACCAGTGAAATATTCTGGATGATGTGAATTATTTGCATAATGATGATCGAGTGCAACTTGCATCCCTTGAAGGAATCCTTTATACTCCTCAGATCCATATGTACAGTTTCGTAGTTTTGCAGTGTACTCTGCAAATACTTCTACCTCTGGAACTTGTAGTTTACTTTGATCGTGACATTCTCCTCGACGCAGTAATTCACGAATTACACTATTAAGGAAATTTCGAACTGTTTCTATATGTCGAGCTGTTTTAAATTTACTTTCGAACATGTTCTATCCTTAGTTAAGAGGTTCTTTATCATCACAAACTCAGGCTAACATATATTCTCCAACCTGACAATAATAAAACTGCACAGCACGTAAGATACTGGAAAGAGTGCCCTCCCCGAATTTGGAGTAGGGTGGGCGGGTGGGAAGATCCTACACAGAACACAAGGATTATTTACACAGCTCCAGCAGACATTTGAGGGAGTTTCATTCGTGAAATTTTCACGATTCTTTCTGACTCTTTGCGGAGGGCAGCCCCACAGGGTAGGCATAATGCTACTGCTATTATTTGGATATAGGGCAGCGTTGCGCGGCAGGCATAATGCCCGTGCTAACAGCGGTAATCACGCGAAGGACAGTGCCCGTGGCGAAGGCCCGCGCTATTTCCAGTACCACTAACGCAGGGCCGTAGTGAAGGCATAATGCCCATGCTAACAAGTACCTAGCGGCGGGTGCATGATCCTACTCCTCCAACTATCCTTCCCAGTAGGACCTCTAAAGTCAAGTTGTGAATCGTGAAGCACCTGTCTATTCCGTCAAGGACGGGTGGCCTGGGGCTCGGTGGGGGGGGGTCTGGAGATTCATGCGGATGGTGGGATCTGTGAAGGGAAATGAAGCGCAGTTTGCACCTTGACATTTTGCGGGGATGTGGTACATTGTAATCATGAATAACGGATGTGGGAATAAACCAATAATAAATTTTAAGGTGGAAACAATGAAAAGAATAACGATGAAAGAAGTTGATACATATGTCTGCAAATGCGGAAATAATATCGATGGTCAAGGTTTTGAACCATTGGGCGGAATGAATGAATGTGTTTTTGAATGTAATGTATGTGGGGAGTTGGTAGAAGTTGTGGACTTTGAAGACGGTGATAATGAATAACCCTTGACATACCCGGACCATGGAGATATAAAGGTTGCATGGTCCAAGTATGGGAATGGTACCCATATTGCGGGAATTGTCCCGGTTGAATCCATCTATATTGGAGGTTTGAAATGGCAGAGGAAAAGAAAAGTAATCGACTCGGTTGGACATTGAACGATAATAACATGGTTGTATCTTTCCCGGATGAGACGAAGATTACGTTTGAATTTACAGATATGGTCGGGTGGAAAGATTCGGCTATGGCGAAGCCGATTTTTGAAATCTTCCGGCATGGATTGAAACAAAAGCTTGCCGATACAGTTGCGGGAATGACGAAGAATGGAGTGGCATATCCGGACCAGGCGAAGGTTATGGAGGAGAAATGGGAGGAAATTCGGACAGGAGTATCTAGACCCAGGGCGAATGCGAAGATTGACCCCTTGGCGGAAGCGAGGAAGAAGCTGGAAGCCATGCCGGAAGGAGCTGAAAAGGTCGCGGCGATGAATCTGGCCAAAGTCCTGGGGATTATTAAATAGTTTTAGAATATAAACCCTGACCGGGATTCCATCCCGGTCATTATGGAGGATATTATGCAAATACATGAATTTATAGAAAAGGTCAAAGAATTTTCTGGGGATGATATTTCAGATAACTTAGACAATGCCACGTATGAAATAATTGAAACAGTATATACATATCATCCAAAGGTAAAAGATAAGGACACAATAGCAGAATTATTCTGCCGATTTGGACTGATTCTTATTCTGGATATGCACCCACGTGCAGAAAGGATAATGCAGAAGGAAAGGGAAATTCAGGTCGCAAAGCAAAATCTTGCGAAACTTCAGGAAGAGATGGAAATGCTAATGAGATGATTAAATAAGTAAAAATATACAAAAAGGTTACTGTGACCGAGGTATTCTTCCTTTACAGTAACCTTTTCCCATAATATCTTTAGATCCTTTTGGAGATCCGTATGAACTACACTACTGCCTTAATCCTCCTGATTGTCATTCCTAGCTTATACTTCCTAACTGGCATAATCGAACTCGCCGGGAATATCCCTTTGCAGTGAAGAGGTAAAGCACAGCGTAAACCGTATTTACACCATTTACACGGGTAACACGGTTTACACTATTTACACCATTAACCAAAACCACGCTATTTTCAATTATCTAATTAACACCGCCGGGAAAACCCCGTTTTTGATGTGAAATGATATTTCTGTTCCCAGTGGGGTATATTTCTCTTGACAGTGGCTTAGGGTATAAAATTTTTTTTATATATAAAAAAAAAAAAAAAAAAAAAAAAAAAAAAAAAAAAAAAAGAACTGTCAAGAAAAAAATACACAGTTTAGGGAGAATAAGGTACTGGGAGTAAGAAATATCATTTCAATGGGAAAATGGCATTTTCCACGGTCGGTTAATTAGCACATTGAAAATGGCGTGGATTGTGTGGTTTGTGTTACCCGTGTAAATCGTGTGACTCGTGTAAACCCTGTGCTTTTTCTATTGCATCCTGCATAGTACTATGGTAATACGGATGGATTACGGGATTCCATGGATGTGGATTAATATTCCATGGATGTGGAATGGATGGAATAATGACAATGGGTTAAATCGTCACGACGATGCCCACCACGGGACGATAACACGTTGGGTAATACCAATACATACCCGGATGGATTAATACATTGTACGGACCATCGCGGCAAAATTAACTGGAACCTACAATAGCAGAGCATAGGGAAACCTTGGCCCTTACCTTGTTTAAATCGGTAATAGCAGAGCATTTGGGACGAACGGTCCGGTGCTTGGAACAATCTTAACTATGAAGGAGCTAGAATGGTAAAGTATAACTGGAAAATAATGTCCCAGAAAAGAAACTGGGCAAAGCTACGGATAAGTGGAGCAATGAATTTGGACAAATCTTTTACACTTGATAATCCGATGATTCTGACAATGGAAGAGATGAAGGAATTGACAAAGGCCTGTAATTCTCTGCGGAAGATAGTTAAAAACTGGGATTCTATGAGAATAGCGAAGTTAAGGCTTGCGCTGGATAAAGGGATTGACCCGAAAAGTATCTAGTCCCGCCCGATTCCAGCACACAATAGGCGTTAGAATCTCCCTAACCATACACGTAAATATAAACCTTAAACACAAGCAGTTTCAACCGTGAAAATTTCACGAATCTAACTCCACCCTACAATCTTAAAGGACTACAAAATGACACCAGAAGAAATGAAACTCATGATCGGGACAGAATTCACATACATCTTCGAGGATGGAGACTCCATCCCGGCATATATCAAGGCATTTGACCCGGAAATTGGGCTGACTTGTATGACACTGGATACGGAGACAAAAGAAGGATGGAAGCCAGGGCCAGGTTCTTCTGTTCTCGAAGCGGATGGAACATTCTGTGTTATTGGAGTTAGATTCAAAAAATGTACGCTCCAATGTGCGGATAATATTTTAACCTATATAAAAGAAACAGGAGAGTACAAGCAAAGTGAAAGTATACTTTCCCACTTTTACGGCTGCGCATTTTTCTAACACCTTTCCCGGAGGAACTACCTTCCACAGTTCCTCCAAGAAAGAGGCTAGGATTACTACAATAACCTTAATACAAATGGAGCAGTCATGGGTGATATGGCAGACTATGCATTAGATAATGCAATGAATGACTGGGAAGAGTATCAATCTTGGGTAGATAATGGCAGAAATTTGCATGAGGGTTATGAAAAAGGCATCATTGATGAGCTTGGGTACGAGAATACTGATACAAGAATGCCTGACCCAACAAGAAGATATTCACAAACGATTAAACCCCACGGTGAGGGTCCCTGTCCTCTTTGTGGAAAGGATACAATTCTTACCGAGGGAAAATACGGGAAATTCTACGGCTGTTGTAATTTTCCAACTTGTAAAGGTAGCAGAAATTATTAAGGAGCCAACCTAAATGCACTGGACATTCTACCGCTGGGACGAAATCTTCGCCCTTGCCCTTACCCTCGCTCTCCCAACTGAAAGCGATATAGTCGGAGTCTTCGCAAGTGATAGACTCCTGGACCAACCACCCACATTTTTGGAGGAAACGTATGAATGAGAACCTGTATAAACATGAAGATGATCAAGTTGATAAATGCAAGAATCCAACCTGGGAGAAAGTCGCACCTTACACCTACCGCCTCCGCGTATTCAACGGCTGGATTGTCACAACAAAGGAAGAGAATGAAACTATGTCCTGCGCCGTGTTCGTTCCTGACCCAGGGCATGAATGGGAAATCTGTGAAGAATAGAACCACTCTTTAAATCAATACCAAGGAAAAACCTCATGAACCGTACAAACTACCTCCGCCTGATCCTTTCCATAACCCCAGGCGATATCTACCGTATCCCTTGCTCTTCCGAGCGGGAGTACAAATCCAACCGTATGCTATTCTACCGAGCCCTCGCCCAGGCTAAAACTGAAGCCAAATCCGGCCAGGGTGCTTTTTCTTCCATGTCTCTCGAAAACATCACCACCAGGAAAACCATAGAAGAAAAAGAAATCTTCCTCGAAATCCTCAATCCTGTCCCTGGAACCTCCATAATCCTCAAAAAAGATTCCACCGGAAAGTTCTTCCCAACAACCCTTCCTGCCGTGACGCCAGCTGAAGATGCGGAGTTTGAGTCCTGGGTCGCAGGTGTCACGCGGGAAAAGATTATTTAAAGGAGCCATTCATGGACACACAAACCATTCTCCACCTCCTAGCCCTAGTACAGGAAAAATTCCAACGTTCCATCCCTGTCATAGGAATCCACTCCGAAGGGAATAGTATCATGCTTCATGTCATGAACGACATAATGTCTGAGCTTGAAAAGGTTGAACTCTCCACAACCTACGAACGTTTTCTCGGAGACACCACACAATACCCCTTTGAGAAACGCATAACCCTTGGAGCTGATTCAGCCTTAATAATCCTCTGCCTTCTCGAATCTATCTAAAGCTGTACTTTACCAAAGTTCCACCTATAAAGGAATCTCCAAATGAGTACACCAGCTATCCAGACCCCGGACAATGAACTCCTAGCCGCGGCAGAAGCACTTGCCAAGCTCCTTGACATCTCTTCCCTTTCTGTCGAAACACTCCTAGGGAAAGACAAACAGCGGAAACGTCCGGAGGTCAAAATTCATTCCCTCCCCACCTCCACATCCAAACTCTCCGAGTATATTTTAATCCGCGAAACCCACTGCTCCACCTGCTCCACAACCCTCCGCAGAACTTTCCACATGCAGAAACGAAATTCAGTCCTTATAGCCGTCCCCATCGACCCGCAGATAGCCCCAACCCTCCCAGTCTCCACAGAAATCTCCAATATCCGCACATGCCCTTCCTGCATGGAGAATCTCCTCCTTCTCCAAAAAGAAGACCTTGCCCTTCTCTATCTCGAACTTATAAACTCCCAAACCCAACCTGTCCAGCTTGTCGGATTCTACGAGCTTGAGGAGAAGTTTACGAAGTTGCATCCAGCTGTCAAGCGGCGGGAGGTGTGATCGTATGAAACTCAAATCCTATAAACGCCAGCTTGAAATCGAGAAATCTAAGGACGAATTCCATGCCCGACTTAAATTCCTTGCCTGGAAAGACTCCTCCGAATCCGAATCCCTCTTCCGTGTGAATGCCTTAATCCAATTCTCTCCCGAAAAGAGTGATAGACAGATCCTTAACCATGCGAAAATTAACTGTAGGTGAAACCCATGAAAACAATAAGCACAAAAGTAACCTCCATGAAATCTGCTTGTAGGAGAGCCGCTCTTCTTTGGAAGGAGTTAGCTAGAACTGGAAGCTCTGGTAAATGCAATACGTATGACGACCTTTTTAATGATAGATATATTAAATTCTGCTGCCCCTGCTGTGAGTTTAATAAAGAAGCATTGGATTTAGACTTCGAAGAAAAACGCTGCGATCAATGCCCCATGTTCGGCTTCTGGTCCTCCAACGACAAAGGATTCTTCGACTGTGAAGACAACGCCTATGGAGAATGGACAGCAGTAGAAAAAGACGAAACTAAAAAGTTCGCATCCATAATCCACTCCCAAGCCCTCGCCGCTTTGGAATACTGGGAATCCATGCAGGAAATGAACCAGATGTAAGGAGGAAACAAGATGCCCAACGCAGACCTAATCTCCCGCGTATCCTCCCACCTCTCCATCTCTTCCTGGGAAGCCGCCCGCATCCTCTCCGACCTATGGTGGGAGTTCTATCGCGACAGCTGGCACAACCCGGAGGAAACGGAGAGGAAGCTTAAGAAAATCGGCCTTACCATGGACGACTTTGACTCCGTATGGAAAGGCTTCAACCCTGATGGAGGCCCGGTATGACACCAATCGAACTCCGAACCCAGGCTATAGACTCCTTCATCTCCCACATCTCCACCTGTGAAACATGCTCCAAGTTCGAGTCCCTATGCTCATCCGGGGCAGAGAAACTAACCTTAACAATATCTACCTGCAAAGCCGCCCGTGGTACCTTGGCTGAAAAGATCCAGAACCGTCCAACCTTACAGAGGTAACCATCATGCCCTACACATTCCAGCGTAAAAAGTTCCTCTCCGAACAATCCACTCCTTTTCGCGTTATCCAGCGGAAAAAGAAACAGGAGCAAGAACAGAAACGAATTGATCTTATAATCCTTTCCATCCTTGCTCTAGTCGTCATGTCCTTAATTATAAACTGGTAACCCCACATGGAGCCTAAAGACTACATCCTGAAAGCCGCGGAGGAAATTGATCTCAATTCCTCCTTATTCATCCCAACCTCTACAAAAAAGGAACAGCAGAAACTTTTCACAAAACTATGCCACCTGGCCCAGAGCTATACAACAGAGGTAGACCCCACAATCTCCCTCGCCGTAATGAAAACGTTCCAGGACAAAAGGCTCTGGATAAAGATAGAGAAAACCGCAGCCGCTGCTATGTTGTATGTGAAGAAGGCGGATGGGACTGTGGAACCTTTACCTTTAAAGGAAACAAAATGAATGAAATCACTCGAACCCGCATCCGCACCCACACTCTCTATCGCATCCGCTTATCCCTTCATCTTTGCAGTAACCTTCAGTCGGATAAATATCCTCCTGCTACTAGGGTATCTGCGAAAGTTGCGGAGAAGGCTTTACAGGATGCTTTACGCTGTGTGAGAAAGATGTAACTTGTATAAGGAGTTAGTAATGCAAGAAGAATACTGTCATATTTGTGGCGCGGTAACTGATATTGTTTGCCAATCTTGCGATAATCCGGTTTGTGAAGATTGTTGTGTGAAAATGACTATTCACAATCAGATTGACTATCCTCTTTGCACCTCTTGTGAGGACAGCAATAACACTTTTCGAATAGAAGAGGACGAAAGGGAATGGCAGTGGCAGGAAGCTAAGAGAAAGAAAAAAGAAGTAATCGCGGCTAAGCGGCGTGCTACATACCTAAAGCCTGAAAACATAGAAAAACGGCGATTAGCGAAAATACAGCGTAAAATCGATAAACAAAATGCTGAAAGAGAAAGAGTACAACAAGTCGCTGATATAATGAAAAATATGTTTCGTGGGATGTTTTAGCTGAAAAAGGATGTAGAGTTGTAAACGTGAAAATTTCACGAATAAACCTTAAAATAAATGGAGTCAACAGTATGTCCGAAATAACACTAACAGCAGATCAACAAGCTGCATTAGATGAGATGCTCCAATTCCCTCCCACCTTCATCCTGAAAGGCTATGCGGGAACAGGTAAAACATTCCTCCTAAAGGAATTCATCCATCAAGCTTCCGGTACTTTCAACATCGTCCTCACCGCCACCACTCACAAAGCCCTTGGCGTAGCCGATGGAGACCACACAATCCACTCCTACCTCGGTCTAAAACTCCAAAAAGAAAAGGACAAGCAAGTCCTCGTCGAGTCCGGTCGCCATAAGATCCAGTACAACGACCTCGTTATCATAGACGAATCCTCCATGGTATCCTCCGAGATCCTCCAATTCATCCTCAAAGCCCAGGAAGCCTACGAGCTAACCCTCGTCTTCGTCGGAGACCCAGCTCAACTACCACCTGTCGGGGAGGACATTTCCCCTGTCTGGAACCTATCCAGTCTCTCCTTCATGCTAACCCAGATAGTCCGACAAGCCGCGGATTCCAATATCATAAAACTCGCTACAAAGATCCGAACAGGAGCCTACACCCGCCAGGATATCCTCGATTGCGTGGACAATTCCACTGTCTTTGCCGGGACTATGCCTCAAGCCCAGAAGTTCTTCATCGAGAACATAACCCAGTCCGAGGACGGTTCCCACGTATTCCCGCAGATCATATCTTACCGCAACGTAGTTGTAAATGAACTCAACACCTGGGCACGCCGGCAGGTCCTCGGAGATCTTTCGAAGAATAAGTATAACCTCGGTGAAACCCTTTACATTCGTTCCTCCTTCGAGAAATGCCCATTCCGCCTGGAGGACTTTGTAGAGATTGAGGAAATGGAAGAGCCCCGTGCACATTCCCTCTGGGGCCACTCTCCTGTTCAGACGGTAAAAATGTATGTCCGGAATATATACACCGGAGCATCCGACACCATCACAGTCCCTCTATCCCCACGTGATATGATGAACTTTGAGGACAACAAATCTCAGTTGGGAAAAGAAGCTCGCGCTACAAAACGCTGGAAACCTTTCTGGGACTACGCAGAATCCCTTGTGGATGTAAAACACATCTACGCCATGACCTGCCATCGCAGCCAAGGTTCTACGTTCCAGGACGTTATCGTAAACAAAACAGATATCGCAGAGAATAGGTTGTTTTATACAGCTGTCACCCGCGCGGCGAAAAGATTATTTCTGGCTATGTGAAGGAGAATAATATGAAAGATGAAGAAATTGGTCGCTGGCAAAAAGAAATTTATGCTCTTCTTATAAAAGAATCCGGTGCATCACATAAAATAGACGGAGCATTCTGTGACTCCGGTGATCCATTAGATTTTACTTTATTGGAAATCAGTCAGGCACTCGATTATCTTAAAGATCAAGTGTTGATATGGCATGAAACTTCTATAATCACGGCACCTCACGGTATACCAGTATGGTGTTGGAGCGATAAATGGATTGATGAGGACTTCAATCCCGAAGGTGTTCGTGAAGGATTCTATAATGATGAGGGTTACTGGATAACCTGTGGCTGGGATGCTTGCCATGATGTATACACAACAATAGAAGATGAAGTACCAGTTAAGTGGGCGTACAGAATTAAACCGAGGAATTAAAGGAGAATAAAATGACACGCAAACGTGAATCCATAATGCTAGCCCACCCTGCCGAGCCCAAGCGCATCGCTTCCCTCGGCGAGACCTTCTTCGTCCAACCCAAGCTCAACGGTGTCCGTCTCCACACCCGCGAGTCCTCCACTGGACCTATCCTCCTCAGCTCCACCGACCGGGAGTTTCCATTCCTCCCTTACATCCGTGAGCAACTCCTCCACCTCCCTCCGCATTCCTGGGATGGAGAACTCTACATCCATGGGAAATCCTGGGCAGATATAAACTCCATCGCATCTCGCACAGTAAACAACGTCGATGAGAGATTAGATTATTACATCTTCGACCACAAGAACGAATCCATCCCTTTCAAACAACGCATGGAACGCCTTCAATACATCCAGAAACTCATCCAAGAGTTCCGTCTCCCCAACATCAAAGTCGTCCCTACCTTCCCAGCGAACCAGCAGAACTGGCCCTCCTTCCTTTCCATTTTCGAGAAGGAAAAATACGAGGGAATTATCTTCCGCTCCCTCTGGGGTCCATACGAACCCAAACGATCCAAACACCTTCTTAAACTCAAACCCACCTGTACCGACCTATACCAGATAATCGGCGCGGTGCAGGGTAAAGGTTGGTGCTATGACAGACTCGGAGCATTTGTGGTTCAAGATAAGCGCGGGAACCAGTTTGAAATCGGAAGCGGTGCTTGTCTCACCGCAGACAACCGCCTCACATTCTGGCAGATGTACCTATCCGGGGAATTGACAAAACACCACATCCTGGTAAAACACGAGAAGATAAAAACCGCGAATGGGTTCCCTGCTTGTGCGGTGGGGTTGGAGGTTATAAGTCCGGGTGATATGGGAAGATTTGAGGGGCATGAAGATGCCTGAACTGTTGAAAACTCATCAGGTGAGTACGAGAAGCATAAAATTGCTAACATACCATCTCTGATAACAATTTTCCATAACAGGAGGTAACAGATGATCAAAACATTCGACCAATGGGTTTCCGAGAAAAAGCAAGGATATTCCAAAGGTGGGCCGCTTTATGAGGTGGCGAAAGAGGCATATTCCGCTGGAGTCAAAGAAGCCCATCAAATTACTTTGCGAAAATCGCTCAAACAATCTGTGCAGATAGCGCAAGACTACTATGGAAATCGTGGATGGTACATCTGTGGTCGCGGCGGATTAGGCAGTGCCTGGTATTTGCATAATGACGGCATAGTGCGATTTGGAGTGGCTGATTCTTTTTGGTCAACTCACGATGAGGCTTTGGCATTTTATATAGAATGGAAGAAACAGGAGGTTGAGATGGAAGAAATAGCGGAAATTATTGAAACACTGGACAATCTTATCGCTGCAATCAATTTACCGATGAAGCCTGAGCACCATTTTGCAGCATTAAAAGAGTCGTTACCAGCCGTAAGGGACCGGCTGAAGAAAGCATATCTGTCTGCTGGTGGCGAGGATCACTGGCAAGAATGATGTTAGTCATTGCAATAGAGAGGAAAACCCATGAAAGAAAGAATAATGAAGGAACTCGACATAGCTTTAAATGGCGAGATTGTTGGTTTTGTCGGCGTGGTTATTACCGTTGAGGGCAGCATAGTCATTCCCACTGTAATTGATATTTGCACATGTCGGACTCGGGAAAATCGACAGTGAAGCCATAAGGGAGAAATTTCGTGAACTCGGTAAAACCGTGTCATTCGAGTGCGGAAATACTGTCAGGCAGCCTGCACGATAACGAAATACAATCAACCAAAAGGAGTCCTCAAAAATAATTCAAAATTTTAAACAAAACAGTTGCATACTGCACCCAAATACATTAATGTCATATTCATCAACGGGATAACAAAGCCCATAAATTTTTCCACCGGCACAAAGCCGATACCTAAAACCACTCAAAAAGGAGTTCCACCATGGCAAGAGAACGTCGCCTCGACAAGAACGTAGACTACGAGAAAAGCATCGTAACCGTAAAAGTAATCTCCAACGGCGCCACCCTGGTCTGTGACGCTACCAAGCTCCCGCAAGCAATCAAGGACAAGCTCCTCCCCTTGGCCGTATCCCATCGCATCGGTGACGCTGCTGCCGGCCTCGACGGAGACGAAGCTTTCGCTTCCATGCAGAAAGTATGGGACGGCCTGATGGCTGGTAACTTCACCATCCGCGCTGCCGCACAACCGAAAGGTCTCCCGGTCGCGGATATCAAGTCCAAGCTCGCAGCTCTGTCCGGCTCGGAAGCCAAAGCCGCTGCAGCTCTTCTGGAGAAATTGGGTCTGGGTTCTATCCTTGGTACGCCCGCCGCACCTGCTGCAAAGTAATCCTCCCTGAAGGCTGTTAAGCCAGATGCTAAGAAAGCCCGTATCCTCCAAAAGGATCGGGCTTTTGGCAGTAGAAGATTTCAGTCGATCTATAAAAGGCGAGGCGATGTTTGGCATAAGTGGTGGAAACATCCGGTCAAATCCTACCCAACCCAACTGAAGTCTTCTACACTCACAGTCAACTATATTGACTTCTACATCCTCCAAAGGGAGAACCCAAATGCAAATCGACAACACAAAACGCTCCACCTACCAAACCTGTCCCCGCAAATTCTACCTCCGTCACATCCTCAACATAACCTCCGAGAACGGCTCCACAGCTCTTCGCTACGGTTCCACCTGGCACGCACTTATGGAAGGATACTATTCCTCCATCGCCAAGTACGGTTGGGACACCACTGAGTCCGACCACATCCAGTGTGCTATCGACCTCGCCACTGCCACGTGGGAAAAGGAAACTTCCAAGAAGTCCTTCTACGACGATTACCGCACTCTGGAAAACTGTTTCACTTCCTTCATCGAGTACCTCACAACTTTTCAGGATGACCGGTCCACGCTTCGTATACTCAAATCCGAGCGTCTATTCAAAATCAAGATGGAACTCACAGATAGTGAGAAGCTCCTCTTCCCATACCTCGCAGACATTGACCTGTTCTTTACTGGAAAGCTCGATCTCGAAACAGAAATGTCCGGTCACGAGTGGATCAATGAATTCAAAACAACTGGCCAGCCGGCGCAAACTCAAGCTGCCCGCCTCAACCGTTCCGCTCAAATCCTTGGCTACACCTGGGCAGCGAAGCATCTCGGCTCCGACATAACCGGAGTCCTCACAGTCCTTCACCAGCTAACAGCCCGCAAAAATAAAGACGGACTCTACGGCAAGCCCACCCGCGCTTTCCTCCGTCACCCTAACGTCTTCAGCACCGCCGACCTTGCTTGCTGGCGTGAGTCCTTCCTCCATACCTGCAACCATATCGCTGCATCCACAGATAAAGAAAACTTCCCTTGTCAGTTCGATTCCTGCTACCAATTCGGGCAGTGCCAATACACCCGCCTTTGCGAACAGAACCGACCTGCCGCCGAACTAAACCTCACCGGCTTTATCACTGAAGAATGGGATGTCCTGAAAACCGGCGGCTCCAGTGACACGGCAACAATCTTGGAAGCATGACCTTAAACTCCCGCACATACTACAACAAGATAAAGTGCCCTCTATGCTGTAAGATCCGCACCGAGGCATCTACACATGAAAGAACTCGGATGCAGTTTATCTACTGTGACCCGTGCAGGGAGAAGGTTAAATATATACATTCACCTGAACCTATAATATTTAAACTCAATCAAGATAAGGACTAACTCCAATGCCCTCAGCCAAAGACGTTACCATAGACACAGCCAATTTCAAATGCTTCGTCGTCGGGGATTCTGGGACAGGGAAAAGCATCTTCGCTTCCACCTTCCCAAAGCCCGCGTTCCTTTTCAACTTCGACCGTTCCATCTTATCCTACCGTGGCCTCGATGTAAACTACGAGGACTACACCCCAGACCCTGCATCCTGGGTAAAGTTCGAGAAGGATTTCAAAGCCCTCAAAAAACTCTACCGCGAGGACAAAGCTAACTTCCCTTATAAAACCATCATCATCGACTCCACCACATCCTGGACCGACATCGCAATGGAGCGTGCTCTCCAGCTCGACCCCAAACGCTCCGCCACCGGTGGCCCTGTTTGGAACGTCCACTATGGTATGGTCAAGAATCTCATCGAAGGTTACGTCCGACAGCTTCTAGAATTCGACTGCAACATTGTAGTCATCGGCCATCTCCAACGTCAGACGGATGCTGAGTCCGGCGCAGTCCTATCTGTCGAACCCATGCTGACCGGAGCCCTTTCCACTAAGGTTCCCTCCTACTTCGACGAGGTGTATTACGCTACCTCTAAAACAGTCCAGGGGAAGACTTCATACTACCTTCTGACAATCGCGAAGGGTCTCCTTAAAGCCCGTTCCAGAATATCCGGGGTCCAAGCTATTCTTCCGGCTGAACTACCGAATGACTATAACGAGATTATCAAGCTGATCCAGAACAAGAAATAGTTTACTCTCCAGGAGGTAGACAACCAATGTGTTAACTCCACAACACCGGCGATAGCCAATCTAAAACACGCTTCCTAAGTCGTGTATGTTTGCAGCATATTTCCAGAGACATGATGATCTCGGAAAGCCCAGAAGCAAACGTGAATTTTTCACGGATGAAACTGTAACCCAACAACCAAATCTCCCAAACAAAGGAACCAACACCATGAGCGAAACCAAATCCTACGATGCCAACCTCGACTTTAACTTGACCGAAGACTACAAAGAGCCCGGCCTTATCCCCGACGGCACCTACCACGCAAACGTCACCTCCGTAGTATTCGACCGAGAGAAATCCTGCTTCACCTGGAAAGTAACCCTGGCTGAAAACGGTGGAGTCTGCACCGACGACGAGACCGCTATCGACGGCAATACTCTCGAGTTCAAAAACTGGCTGCCCAAGCCCGGTGACGAGAAGGAAATGACTGCATCCGGTCGTATGACCAAGCGGCAGTCCAAAATCAACTCCCTCGCCAAGTTCATGAAAAAGATGCAGCTCAAGGAAGAAACCGTCCCGCAGATCCTTGAAGCCATTGACAACGCTGAATACATCGGACTCGAAGTTGACATCAACATTGGCACCAAAGTCTTCAACGACACGACCTTCAACGAGGTCAAGGATATGTTCCTCCCGTAATCCAACCTTAACATAGTCAACATCCTCGTTGGCATAAACAGGGCAGGTATATCTTAAGGGTATCCTGCCCTTTCTTTGTAAGGAGCACCATGCCACCCCTATACTCCCTCCGTACTGACTTCACCCTTCTCCCCATGGAGGAGAAAACCCAGTTCATCCGCCGTTATCGTAAGCTCCGATCCGAGGACCTATCCAAGCCCGCGACATATGGAGCTGCTGCATCTAAGGATAAGTCCGAACGAACAAAGATCCAGAAAGACATCGGGTTAACCCCAGAAGAAATAGCCGTGGCAAAATCCCTCGGCCTATCTCATAAAGACCTCAAAGCTTTGAAGCATTAGCTGCTGCATAAGGAGTCACCCATGCAAGTCACCCCATCCTCCATAAAAATCCGCCCAGGCCTCGAACGGTTCCGCAAGGACCTCGGCAACATAGAAGAACTCGCCCACTCCATCCAGACAAAAGGTCAGCTCCAACCCATCGTCGTCAACGAGCAGATGGAACTCATAGCTGGTGGTCGCCGGCTTGCAGCATGTACCCTCTACAACATGCCTGTTGAGATCAAAATCATAAGCGAATCCGACTCCCTCGCTATGCGGGAACTAGAGGTAGAGGAAAACGTCCAACGCCTCGACTTCACCCCCTCCGAACATGTCCTCGCAGTTAAAGAACTCCACGAGCTAAAGTCCAAAATCGCTGACTCCAAAGGCCAGTCCTGGTCCATCCAAGACACGGCAGATGTAATCGGCATGGACAGATCTTCCGTATCCAAATACCTCTCCCTCGCCGAGGTAGTCCAAGCATTCCCACAACTTGCTGAGTGTAAAACAAAGAGCGAACTCCAAATCGCTGCTAACACCATCAACAAACTCATCGACCGAGCTACTGCTATCACCACCTACGAGTCCCGTGTTGACAGTATGGAGAATGTAAAACTCTCCAATCTCGATGCGTATGAGTTTATGAAAACTATCCCTGATAACTCTATAGACATCTTCCTCTGCGACCCACCTTACGGCATTGACATATTCGAGAATGCTATCGGAATCGGAGGAGCTACCGGCGGGGACAGTACCATAGCCGGGTTCTTCTACGACGATTCCGCTGCCAAGTCCCTTTCCCTCATCCAATTCCTTTGTCAGGAGTCATACCGCGTATGCAAGGATACATCCGTGATGTACTTGTTTGTGGGACCGGAGTTCTACTCTGTAGTGCTGGAGATGCTACGCACATCAGGTTGGAGTCCTTCTATCAAACCCATGATCTGGAACAAACCGGGGCAGGGTCAAGCCAATGCACCGGAACACTGGCCTGTATCGAGCTACGAGATGCTACTTTTTGCTCGACGGAAGGATTCGAGACTACTCTATGCACGACCGGATGTTCTGACCTACGAGCGTGTCTCACCCCAGTCTCGGTTCCACCCAAGCCAAAAACCAGAGTCCCTTCTCCGCGACCTGATAACCCGCAGTGTCCACCCCGGTGCCACACTCCTCGACCCGTGCATGGGCAGCGGCGCATCCATCGTTGCAGGACTTAAGGAGAAGTTAATCTGCATCGGGAATGATAAGTTGGAGGCTGCATATAGCGCGGCTGTGGAGTATGTAAATAAAAGTTTGGAGGAAGTATAACAATGCAATCTCGACTTGGTTCTTTCATTGAAGCTATAATAAATATCCTCATTGGATACTGGATAGCTATACTCTCCCAAATTATGATCTTTCCTCTGTTCGGTATCAATGTTCCTTTACGAACAAATCTTTGGATCGGAGTATGGTTCACTGTCGTAAGTCTTATTCGTAGCTATTGTATTCGGCGTTGGTTTAATGCTCGAATAAGTCGCGCTGCAAATCTTTGTGCAGATAAACTCGAGAGGATCTAACATGGGAGAACTAATCTGTTGCTGCATTATCGCTAGTGAAAACTGTCATACCAAATGCGGTAAGTGGAATGGTAAATTCCCCGATAAAGTTTACAACGTCCCTTGGAAAAGTCCTAAAATGAGAATATCTATCGGGACAATAACTGTTCTCCCCGGACCTCAGCCAATTATAGAGGAAGAATAACATGCCAATAAAAACAATAATCCCTCCTGGCTCCCCGAAAATCATGCTCGTTGGCGAAGCCCCAGGCGAGGTCGAAGAAGCATACGGCGCTCCATTCGTCGGCTCCGACGGAACTACCCTTAAAAAGATCCTCACCCAAGCCGGGATCTTCTACGGAGACTGCATTATAACCAACTGTAGTAACCGCCGTATGCGTACCTTCTACGCAGATAAGAAACGCCTTGTCCCCTCCGCCGAATTCTCTCAGGAGATCGAACGTCTTCGTCAGGAAATCATATCCACTTCCCCCAACATCATCGTTGCCCTCGGTGCCCTTGCTATGTACGTCCTCACAGGCAACGAGGGTATAGACAACTTCCGAGGCACCATAGCCCCTTGCACCCTTGTCCCAGGGAAGAAAGTCCTCATAACCCAACACCCTAAAGCTGTCCACTTCGACTACCAGCTGTTCTACATCATGACAATGGACTTCCGCAAGGTCGCACATGAAGCCTTATCCCCGACCCTTCCAGTTGAAAACCGTACCCTCTGTGTAGCCCCGCGAAAACAGGAAGCAGTAGAATACCTATCCTACCTCTACCACAATTGGGAGAAGGAGGACCTGAAGCTCGCCATCGACCTCGAACACGTAACCCCTGGCGCGCACATCAGTTGGTTCGGTATAACCCACTCCTCAACCTACGCAATGTCAATCGAGTTCATTCAGAAACGCCTCCCCACTTTCCCGGAAATGGATGAGGTGGAACTATGGCACTGGATCGGACTCCTCATCGGCAGTGGTGTCCCCCTCATATTCCACAACGGGAGCTATGATGTAATAAATCTATGGGACAAGGGCCTCTGGTGCAAAAACGTCCACTTCGATACCATCATCGCAGCACATGCTGTATGGCCAGAGTTCCCCCGCACCCTTGGATTTCTTTCCTCCATCCTTCTCAACGTCCCAGCCTGGAAGCACACTTCCGGCAGTCAATACGAGAAGGGAGAGTACAACGCAGCTGACGTAGCCAACACCAGAGCTATCTACGAACCGCTCTACCAAATCGTTAACTCCGACGACAACTACAAGCTTATATTCGACCAAGAAATGTCGCAGATAGAACTCGCCGGGTTCATGCAACTCCAAGGTATCAACGTAAATCTCGAGGCCCGCGACAAACTTCTCACTGAATACACCACCAAGAAGAATGAAATCGAAACTGGCCTCAACACCATCCTTAAAAAGAACATCAACTTCAGTTCCCCCAAACAACTCCAGGAGCTTCTCTATGTCGATCTCGGACTTCCCACTCAGTTTAAGCGAAGAAAATCTGCGGATGATCCTAGAAAAATTACCACAGATGCCGATGCTCTTGACAAGCTTTTCGCCGAAACCCAACATCCTGTGCTTAAACTTCTCTTGGAGCACAGAAAATATACAAAGCTCCTCCAATTTATCAGTACTTCAGTCTCACCAAGTAACACTGTCCATACCTCCTATAACATCTGCGGAACAGACACCGGACGTTGGAGTTCTTCCGCTTCCATCATTCTCGACTATGGCCCAGGAAATCTACAGAATATTGAGAGAACAATCCGTGATATGTATGTACCTCCTACCATAGGTGGAAGAAAAACCTGTTGGGTCCAAGCGGACTATATCGGTGCTGAAGCTCACCTCGTCGCCAACGTGATCCTCGACAACAAACTCATGGCGGCTTTCGACAACGGGGAAGACATCCATAAAGCCACAGCCTCCTTCATGTTTGGTATCCCTGTTGAGGAAGTAACCAAAGATCAGCGTACTGTAGGCAAGACTATCAGGCACGCAACGAATTATTCAGCTGGGCCTGGGGTTATACAGCGCAAGCTCAAAATCCCCATAAAGCTCGCAAAGGAATACCTCACCCGCTTCCTTAACGCCACCCCACAACTCCAACTCTGGCACGAGAAACTACGACAGGAACTCCAGAACGGCCGTATCCTCACAACTCCCCTCGGCCGGAAGCGAGTATTCATGGCACGGTGGGGAGATCAACTCTTCCGTTCTGCTTACGCATTCATCCCACAGTCCACAATCGGAGATCTCCTCAACATCTCCTTTGTAGATTTCTACGAGAGATACAAAGACTTCCCCAATGTTGGCTGCTCCATCCAGCTCCACGATGCCATATACATCTGGTGTTTCGAGGAAGAAAAAGAATACTGGGCAGAGAAACTCTACGAGAGTATGCACCGCCCAATCCATCTCCCCCACACTGACCTCTACATCGGAGTCGATTTCAAGTGGGGATACGACTGGAAAAATATGGATAAACTGGAGATAAACAAAAGATGAGCCGACTCCTCCCAGACTTTCTCGACGCATACTCCAGCTATACCGAGAATACAGAGTCCGCGAAAATCTTCCATAGCTGGGTTGGTATATCCATCATCTCCAGCGTCCTTCGGAAGAAAGTGAAACTTTGCCTCGGCAGAATCCGGGTTTACCCAAACACTTACATTGTCCTCGTAGCTGATCCCGGCAAAGCCAGGAAATCCGTAGCTATATCCTTCGGCTCTGCCCTCATAAAGTCCATCGACGACATTAAAATCAGCGCCGACGCAATAACCCGCGAGGCTCTCCTTCAAGATCTCGAAACCTGCGCTGTCGATTCCCGTATGCCGGATGGAAAAATCTTCAAACATTCCTCCCTCTCCATCATATCCACAGAGTTCGAATCCTTCCTGGGACAGAAAGTAGAGAATGCGAAGATGCTTGTCCTCCTAACCGACCTCTTTGACTGCGCGGAAACACCTTGGAGATACCGTACCAAAAACAGTGGGAATACTGTAATCCCCTCTGTATTCCTCAATGTTCTTGGAGCCACCACCCCTGACTCCCTCGCTACTTCCCTGCCACCAACTGCAATCGGCGGAGGACTTACCTCCCGGATCTTCTTCATCTGGGCAGATAAGAAGGACAAGAAAGTCCCGATACCTTTCGAGACCTCAGAGACAATGGACCTGCGGGAGAAGCTAAAAAAAGACCTCTTCGCTATCTCCCAGATCTGCGGGGACTATATCCTCACCCCCGAGGCCGTAGAATATTGGAACACTTGGTATATGAAATACGAGGACCTCGACATCAACCGGATCTGTACAGACCCCTCCTTCAACGGATGGTATTCCAGAAAACCCATGCTAACCCTGAAGATAGCAATGATCCTCGCTGCTTCCGAGTCCTCCAACCTCGAGCTAACCCCGGCCCATCTGGAGAAAGCCCTCACCAAGGTAGAAGAAACCGAGACCGGTATGGGGAATGCCTTTCGCTCCGTAGGTAAATCCGCCATAACTGGAGAAGTAGATACAGTCCTCAACATCATTCGTACAAACAGGATAGTAAAAGAGCAAAAGCTAATGCGGGATGTCTGGCGCGACATGGACTCCGTGAAATTCACAAATGTCATAGACACAATCTTAAAAACAGGGAGGGTGAAGAAGACTTTACAGGCAGATGGAATGGTGTTTTATGAATATGTTTCTGACTAGAGAAGGAGAATAAATGTACATACCAATTCAAGTAGAACTTCTGGAAGTATCTGGAATACTCCACGCTATGCGAGCTATGAGACTTCCGAAAGGGAGTGAGAGCGATTCAAGTCATAGTGACCACTGGAATGTAGAAGTCGGTTCCGGCGATATCGACCTTGCATCTCGCCTTATTCGAGCTGGCAACGACCACGCCAAGGCAATGCGAGGTATCATAGCCTACCTCGAAATCCAAATGCAGGTAGGATTCATGATCGAGTTCGAGACCTACCGCCATGGAGTCGAATGTCTCTCCACATCCTCTGCTATGCACGGGGAGTTAAAGGAACTGTCTGGAATTGACCTCGCTATCCAGAAACAATTCGATCTCCCTAACAAAGTCTACACCCGTATCCTTACAGTATCTTACCAAGCCCTACGCAGTATGTACAAAGCCCGCAGGAAACATCGCCATCCTGACTGGCAGATATTCTGTAACTTTATCGAGACTTTGCCTTACTTCGATACCCTGATAATCCCTGAGGCAAAGAAGCGTATCGAACCCGAGGTCCTATTCCACCATTCAGTCTAATCCATGGAATACCTAAACACCCTCCCCGGCTTCACCAAGGCCAAGATCCGCAAAGGAGTCAACGCCTACTCCGCCATTTGCTACATCTGTAAAACGCGGGTGGAGCCGGGAGTCGGGATTCGTAACACTGTCAAAGGTCCGTTTTCAATGATTCATAAGGTAGCCCATAAGGGCTGTGTAGATAAGGGAGAATAAATGAACCAAAGAGATTTTAACTCCATCCTCAATAACCGTATTCTCAAAACCAAAACAATTCTCCAATCTAAAGGAGCAGAATATAGTTCTTCCATCGACCGACTCCATAACTTCAAAGTCGCTGCGCAGATGTCATCCACTGGGGAATCCCCTGAACAAGCCTTATGGGGTATGCTCCGGAAACATCTTGTTTCAGTCCTGGGTATGGTAAACGCAGCCGGAAGTGTAGAAATATCTCCACATGTTATAGATGAGAAGATAGGGGATTCTATTAACTATCTAATACTGCTCGAGTCACTTCTTCGTGAGCGACTGTTAATAACCTTACAGGAGGAGAGGAAAGAGAATGTCCAGGAATAAATTCATAAAGCACCTTGACGCCCACCGAATCCAAGCTCCACTAGTCCGGGAGTTTCTTTCCAAAGACCTCCTTATAGCCGGGCAACAAGCTATAATGGACGAGAAAAAGAAACTTCTTTCACAATTAAAAGCATTGGAAGAACTAAACGACATGGTTCTTTCAGCGTGCACCGAGGAGGAACCTAATGTCCCTAGCTAAATTCCAGATCATAAAAGGTCTCTTCTGGCTCATCCTCACCGTCTACCACGAGGCGCGCGGGGAATCCACAGAAGGCCAGAAGAACGTAGTCAAGATAATCCTTAACCGCGCGGAGGCTAAATCCTGCCCTCTTGAAAACATCGTCCTAGCACGGAAACAATTTTCCTGCTACAACGAAGGTATAAAATCCATAAAAGACACTGCGGCAGCTGCAGTCGTCGCGGCAAATGTCTATACTGCCATAGACGAATGGCTTGAAGGGAACAACCTAAGAGGCGCAACACACTACTACGCTTGCGATGGACCGAATAAAATCCCTCCTCCGTATTGGGCGAAGGAGATGGAGGTTATTGGAAGAGAAGGGAATCATATTTTTTTAAAGGAGAGTTGAGATGCAGAAAGCAATACCACAAACACAGGCAATGAATGCAGGATGTAATGTAGTAGTAGTATCAAGAAGATCAGATATTCATATGTCTGAATTAACAGCACTGATTGATAAGGTCGAACGATTTACAGAAACATTTAACAAGAAGTTTGCTGACATCCTCATGTCAGAGCAACCTTGTGAACCTTCTCCGTGTAATAAAGCACCAGATAACTTCCCATCCACCATCTACTTCCAAGAGCTAAAGGACAGGACAAATTCCTTAAACGGTAAAATAAATTACCTCTTCTCCCTCCTTGACAGAGTGGAGTTCTAAAAACAAATGGGCTGGAAGATTAATATCCTCCAGCCCATTTCAACCATCTTCAAGGTATCGGAAGCTTCAACCACTCCCTCAACTTCACCATCAACCCCACAAACAGCAACACCCCTACCGCCCATAATCCTCCCTTCACCAGCGTAACCCGTACAGCACTACCTATCTCCTTCGTCACTGCTTCAATATGTTCCGAGGTAGTTATCGCTCCCATCATCCTATCTCTATCAATATCATGGAACCTGCAGGCATGTTGCTGCTGTTTCGCGAACGCCGTAGCAATTGCCTCCGCGTCTTCATCTGTCAGATACCTCCGCGTGTTCCGTATCTCCATCCCTACACCCCAGCCCTCTTCGAGGTTGCATATGTGAGATACACTGCCACCGCCCCAAGCAGGTATGAAATTCCATCAGCGAGGTACTGATAAAACTGATCCTCAATCTTCAAGTCCGGGAACACATACCCAAGCACTCCCTTCAAAATCATCAGCAACGCAATAGCCATCGCCTGTACATTCTTCCACTTCGTCGGGTCCGCCACCTCTTCCCCCGCCTTCATAACTCTAAAAAACAAAACCAGCTTTTCCATCTTTCTTCCTCCTTTCCCTATACCATTTAATCATCCTTACACGAATCCACCAAACCTCCCCAAACAACCTTACAAAATCATAATACACCTTAGCAATCTCCTGATTGCTTGCACGTTCGAGTCAGAGTTTAAAATCAAGATCCACTTCCAACCTATCCCGATCCTGTCTCTCATACCCTTCGTCATGCAGCGCTCATCAGAAAGAGATGTCATATCCGAATGGATTATCTGGACTTAGTGAGCAGTAGTCTTTCATATAATCCTAAGCCTCTGTAATAATCTCTTCAAGATAACCTTAACAGTCTCTATCTTAACTGTCAAGGTTATAACTAAGGGTTTCATGGGACTGTCACGATTTCAGGATAAACAACATATGGTGCAGCTGTCTGTGGATTATAATCTCCATAATACTTCGGCTGAGCAGAATCTAAGCTCTTCCCGAGAATACTATCCAACGCCTGAATCCCAGTATAAAACATAAATCCTTCCTTCGCATCCTTTATCGTACTCTTCAACACTCCCCACATTGGATGCTCTGAAGGAGCGGTTGGTAGATGCGAATCAAACTTCGGCGCTTCTCTAAACTGCACCTTCTTCATAACTTGCACCTTCATCCCTGGAGATACCTCCACCAGTTCAAACTCCACAGAGAATCCAGATTCTTTATACATCTTCGCATACATTGCATCTCTTTTCTGCAGCGTCTGATGCACCACTATCTCCTTCTGCACACTCGCGTCCTTCACATTCCCGGCAATTCCCAGCACTGTTTCATCTGACACAGGAAGTTTTGTGATGTTCATAATTCCACTATCCCCGCATCCGGCTAAGAGTATAACAAAGATACAGCTAAGTAAAAGACTTTTCCACATTTTAAACCTCCGTATAGTTTAATGTTAAATGATTGATAATAGTTTCTTATCAGTCACGGTCGCCGCAGAAGCTGACGCCAAATCATGGCAGTCAGAATTGTTACGACAACCATGCTGATGTTTATCGATTCGGCAATCACGCAGCATCACCGACGGCACGCTTTATCGCTGCCGCTTTTGCGAGCATCGAGACTAGGTAAAGCACCGCGGCTTTTATCCCGCCAAATAGATATTCGTCGTCTGCCAGTGATGCGAGGGCGGCCAGGGCGAGTGCCTGAGTGGTGAACGTTTTTCCGCTGCCGTCAGCGTTATAAACTGCATTGTCCACTCCGGTCACGGCGATGATGTCGGGAGCAGATGGCCAATAGTAGGCACCATCTACGCCTAGCAGCGAGTATTTGACCCTGCCTGCTCCACCGACATAATCCTTTTGCAGCCCAAGCGGAGAGAGGTTCGTGTTGATAAAATCCCACACGATCCCAGCTACAATCGAATTACCTTTGTGGTTATGGTGGACGTTGTCGTAGGCCAAACGAAGAGAGCGGGGGACTAGGCCGTTTGCGATATCAGCCAGGTCATCAGCGGACCCGTCACCATACGCCTGTAGCTCGGTGCGAATGTCGATGTGGTTATTGGGGTAGGTGGCGATGATCGCGTTATTTACAGACGTTATGAGATCACCGCCAAACGTGCCAATTATGCGGACGTTGTTGGGTACCAGCGTTAAGACGACATACTGCCCGCCAGCGCCGACTACCCATTCAACTGCCGACTCAATAAAAAACAAGATATTGTCCTGTATGATCGCGGCGTCACCAGAATCCTGAATATCGTTATTGCACAACCATAAAACAGAGATATCTCCATATTTTTCAGGATAAAGTGCCATTTGTGAGAGGATATATTCACCGCCCTGCCCGCCATAACCGCCATTAAAAACAGTTCGGCCAGGGGTATTAAACGCCAGCAGGCGCGGGTAAATTCCAAGATCCCACCGGTTGCCCATGGTATGGGAATCGCCCCAAGAGGAGATATCTTTCGACAGGGTTTTAATGCTCCATGCGTTCGTGTTTGCACTGCTGCCGTCAAGCGCGGAAACACCGTTTGCAGTTGCAGGCACTGTCGCATTGATCGCGGCAGAAACCGCAGGGTAAAAATGAATCCAATCGTCCTTGACCCACCCAGCGCCAGCAACCTCAAGGGTCTCGTTTCCTGTTGCGGCGATCGACTCGTTTCCGAGATAGTCTGTCAGGCCGATTTGAAAATATTTGGCGGAATCCGTGAGGTTGTCATAGGTGTAAACGAGGGTGAACCAGTTGTCATCGTCCCAGGAGATGGCAACATTTGACGCTGTGGCAACTGCAAAAACTACCTTTTTCCAAACAGTATCAACAACAAGATAAGGTGCAGTCCCGATGTAGGGGTTGATGCAAAAAAGCCGTACACCTACATATCGGTGATTTGTCGCTCGAAATTTTGCATATCCAGAGTATAGCCCTATAGTTGTTGCGGTAGAACTCGGGCGAATCCTGGCGGTGCCGGTCCCTGCGATAAACGTTGCCGTGGTGACGCCAGCGGAGTGAGTGAGCGTATTTACAACCGCTCCCTTGGCCCATGCCGACAGATCAAGAGACGGATAGAGCGAGTTCTGGTGCATCGTCCAGCCGATTTGGTTTAGCCAATCCGAGCCAGTAGTCAGCGACTCGACAACCGCCGTTGCAAGAGTGTAGCCTGTGAGGGTGAGGTGTCTGCCGTTGCCGCTTACATCATACATCACGGCGGTTGTGGCACTGGTCATCGTGGGTAGTTCATAGCGACTCCCATTGCTCAATAGCAGGCTCCACAGGGTTCCGACGCCAACATTTATACGATTTGCGGAGGGGATAGTTACGGCGGCAGTGCCCTCCTTTGAGACAACGGTTACATCTGCCGCAACGGTGCCAGAGAGATAGCCGGTGTTGTCGCCAAGGAGATGATACTTCGGCTTTACCGCTCTGCCCGATATGCCGATACTATCAATCATCCCATTTTTTTCCAACCAGCAACCAACCAACCCATCCCTAGGCAGTACCAATCCTCCATTCTTTCCCATCCCTCCATTCTGCATTAATCCCAGTTCCATCACATAACCTCAATCGTCTGCGTGGCAGAAAAGGTGTATGTCGCTCCCTCCACAATCCCGCGAATTGTTCCCTGCAGAAGAGCTGTAGCAGTTCCACCTGAAATCTTAACTGTACAATCCGCAGATACAGCATACGCAATATCTTTCTTCAGCGGCGTCCACGCCGTATCTGCTTCCACAGATTCTACCCTTCTCGGAGTAAACACCTGTACCACATTCTTATTCCCATCTACAACCATCTTCGTTTTATCACTCATTCTATCACCCGTTCCCAGTTAAATCCGTGAAAATTTCACGATCCCAACTTCATTCACCCTTTGCCGCAGGTACACCGAAGAAATATCGTAGCTTTGAGTTCCTGTATATCTCAGGTATATCATTCTCTGTCAACCTCATAGCCTTCCTAAATGTAGAAGGAACTGCACCTGAATGTCCAAGCCAGTTATTTACAAACTCAGTAAACAGAAGACCCCTATCCTCTTCATGCCGCTTTGTCCAGGTTTTATACGCCGCGCTGGTTACTGGGTTAAGATACACTCCAGGGGATTCCCCTTCCATCTTAATAAACGGCGGGTGGAATACCTGGTCTTGAATATTGGAGTCAAACATCTTATCCCCGATTCCAATTAATCCACCTATCATTAATGTACTAACTGCGAACTGTTTCGCAGAACTCTGCCCGAAGATATCCTTCTCCGAATTGAGTGCATCCAAGATCATCCCATGCTTTACTCTATACTCCCCTTCCTTAATAAAATGC
>Ga0209318_1000316_pt1 | contig 48602 bp, 50 predicted proteins | sample RifGroE1_FD_183999 | JGI IMG/M metagenome (GOLD analysis project Ga0209318, IMG submission 183999) | Groundwater microbial communities from Rifle, Colorado, USA - Groundwater E1 (SPAdes) (version 2) | ecosystem: Environmental > Aquatic > Deep subsurface > Groundwater | place: Rifle, Colorado... | reverse complement strand
CAATTCGCGTGGCTCTTTCAGGCAAAGCTGCCTCCCCGGGTACTTTCGAATTGATTTCATTTTTTGGCAAAAACGAAACATTGGAACGTATTAAAACCGCTATTGATATGCTAAACTCTAAGTAAGATGGCAAAGAAAATTAGTATCTTAGAAATTATGTGCAAACTGCTGTTTGCCGAGGAAATTTCTAAGGATTGTTATAATGAAAAAAATTAGTATCTTAGAAATTATTGGAGACTCTTCTCTTGCTGGCGCGCCGCGTCATCTTTTAGGTATTTTGGAAAACATAGATACGGAAAAGTTTGCGCTTCACTGCATTTGTCCTCCTGGGCCTCTAGCCGGAGAAATTAGAAAATTACATCGACACATCGATTTGGAAGTAATTCCGATGAATGACCGTTTTGATATGGAAGCAATTCGACGTATTAGAAAAGAAATTAAACTGTCTAATCCGCAAATTATTCATGTTCACGGAACCCGAGCTGGTGTCTTAGGGAGACTGGCAGCGATAGGTGCCAATAAACCAGTTATTTACACTGAACATCTTTGGACCAAGCAATTTAAGTTGCAGAGTAAATGGATGAACTTTGTTCACTATAGCGCTAATTGGTTTTTAGATATTTTTACAACATTAAACATTGCTGTTTCGGAAGCTGTAAAAGAATTTATGGTTTCTTCTAGTATTTCTCGTTATGAAAAAGTCAAAGTCATATATAACGGGATTGAGCCTACAAGCCATCAGGCCAAGATTTTTCAAAGTGAACAAGAATTTCTTTTGGCGACCGTCGGGACATTAAATCAGCAAAAAGGAGTTCAGTATTTAATTGGTGCACTTCCAAAAGTCATTAAGGAATTTCCTGGAATCAGATTAGAAATTATTGGTGATGGTGAATATCGTCGACATTTAGTTGACCAGGTAAAAAAGCTTAAGCTTAAAAATTATGTAAAGTTTACCGGTTTTGTTCCTAATCCAGTTAAGTATTTAGAGAAATTTGACCTTTATGTTCAGCCTTCTCTTTCGGAGAGTTTTGGTTTGGCGATGGTCCAGGCAATGGATGTTGGTTTGCCAGTTGTAGCTACCAACACAGGTGGTATTCCCGAAGTTGTGATGGAGGGTAAATCCGGTCTATTGGTTGAGCCATCGAATTCAGAAACGCTTTCAGATGCAATATTGGAAATGTTAAGGCATCCATCAATGGCGAAAAAAATGGGGGAAATGGCACAGAAAGAAGCAAAATTGAGATTTAATATCAAAGATATGATGGTCGAGTTAGAAAGAACCTATGAACAAGTTGTGGCAAATTCTGCTATCTCTCAATAGTTTAAGGAAAGCAGTCGGTTTTGGTAAGTTCATTTCCGCCACTAAATTTAACTTTCATGTCGAAGAAATCAACGATCTTCTCTATGAAAAAGTTTTAGTTTTAGCGCCTCATCCTGATGATGAGGTTTTTGGAATCGGCGGCGCACTTAAAAAACTTTCGAAAAACGGCAGCAAGATCATGGTTGTTTATTTTTGTGACGGATCGGCTGGTACAGACGGAAGAACTAAAAAAGATCCAAAACTTGCAGCAATAAGAAGAAAAGAAGTAAAGAAATCAGCTAAAATTTTAGGAATACGAAAACAAATTTTTTTTGGTTTCGAAGATGGTAATTTAAAAGCTGATAAAATTATAGTTAAAGCGCTCAGCAAGTTGATTGAGGAGTTTAAACCTGATATAATATTTGTGCCTTCTTTTTTAGATAATCACCCCGATCATCGAGCGGTCAATAAAATTCTGATGAGTTTAAATAAACTTGATCAGTATTTGGAAATTTGGGCGTATCAAGTTTGGACCCCGATCTATGTCAATCGCCTAGTTCCAATTGACGAAGAGTTTGAATCTAAAAAACAAGCGATGAGGATGAACGTAAGCCAACTAGAGGCAAGAAATTATGACGATGCAATTTTGGGCTTAAATAAATATCAAGGTGAAATAAATAACGTATCTGGATTTGCCGAGGGTTTTTTTGCCTCAACCTTAGAAATGTATCGAGAACTTTATCGGAAAAGCAATTAATTATTCCGGGATCGTCTAACGGCAGGACACTACCCTCTGAAGGTAGGTATCTTGGTTCGAATCCAAGTCCCGGAGCCAAACAAAAACAAGCCACATGTTGGTTTGTTTTTGTTTTGATCTTGAGCTGAGAACCAAGAAGTGACAAACGTATGACAAAGATTAAAGCTTAATGAAAATATTTTTGAGGTGTGGTGTTAATGGAAGATAAATAGTGTGATAAGAAACGGGGCTTGCAGGTATTGGCAAATATTTATTAAAAATTCCGTTTGGCGGTACGCTGAGCTTATAGAATATTAGAATGACAATCTTGATAGTTTTTTGGCTTTCTTTATTGGTTTAGGGGCAAGTTTTATTTTCGCCGATGCTGTTTTGGTTTTCAAAAAACAAAACTGAAGATTAAAATTGTCTCTTTCTATAATGAAATATGATTTCTGATCTATTAGTATAGCCATGTCAGAGAAGGAGGATGAGATGGCTAATTTTGGTATTGAGATTTCTAAGTATCTGGACATCCCGGTAGTTACTCTTACTGGTGAAATCGATATATCGTCGCTTGAACAGATGGGAGAAAAGGAAAAGGAGATTGGTAATGTTTCCGCTGTGGTTTTTGATCTTTCGAAAGCTACTTACTGCGATTCAATTTGCGTTAAGTGGATAATGTCTTGGTTAATTAATCATAACGTAAATCGACTGATCGTTGTGGTTTCTCCTGATTTTCGAAAGATCTTCAAAATAAGCGAAATGGACAAGTATGTTGCGTTGTGTGACGATATCTCCTCAGCCCATAGCCTCCTCGAAAAATACAAACAGTTCGAAAAACTCGAACAGCCGCCATCCCCATGGCACAACTAACAATCATGCAGCCGCCGGTTCTTAACCAGCGGCTTTTGTTTTTGTAGTATTTGATAGTCAGATTCTGCTAAAGAAGGCTTGATCTATTGACATTTTTTAAAAAAAGAGTACAATATCAAGTGCACGTTAGGAAAGTTCGTTAGTTGTATTACAGGAGGAGACTAATGAAAGGGATGATACCATCTTGGACGGCACTAGAGAACCGAGGCAAATTATATTTCGGTGAATGTGCTCTTTGCGCTGGCAAAGGGCTTCTTCATGAGAAGCTCTGCCATGATTGTATCGATAAAAAAGGCATGGCATATTGTAAACTTTGCCGCGCCTATTATGTTGACCGGGTCAGATCCTGTTATCATCTTTCACGCAAGCAAAGCGTGGAAGATACAGAGAAACTGCTTCGGCAAACCGAGTCAGCTCTCCGGGATCTACATTACCAATATCGCTAAAGTGACGGTAGAAATGTCACTTACATATATGGGGATATTTAACCACTAGGAAACTAGTGGTTTTTTCATCTGCAAATTAATATTGAGTTTTTATCGTTTTTTTGCTAGAATTACTTCATATGGCGCGGTCGTCTAGAAGTCTATAATTTTCAGCAGAAAATTTCAGCGGCAAATGTCAATTTGACCATAATTCAGCAGAAAATTTCAGCGGCCGAAGACATCGAGCAGAGGTACTTAAATAAAAATATTACAGTAAATTATAATTTATGGCGCGGTCGTCTAGAGGCCTAGGATACCTGGTTCTCATCCAGGAGATCACGGGTTCGAATCCCGTCCGCGCTGCCAAACAAAAAAGTCAACCAAAAGAAGAGCTTGATTCATACATGTTTGAGTTTATCGTAAAAAATTTACCCGTGTTAGTTTTGGCCTTTCTTTCAGGATTGGCTACTTTGCTGGGTGTGATCCTTGGGAGTCATGGCAAAAGGTCAGCCACTCATATTGCTTTCGGGACTGCCTTTGCTGCCGGTGTTATGATTTTGATTTCTTTTTTTGAACTGATACCTGGCGCTTATTCTATCATTCAATTTAAATCATTGATTTGGGTAACAATCGGCGCATGTGTAGTTTGGGGAATAAATAGAATATTGCCTCATATCCACTCTGTTAAAGCGATTGAAGACTGTGACGGAAAATGTATGGTCAGAATGTCCTATCTTTTGGCGATCGGTTTGATTTTGCATGATTTTCCTGAAGGATTTGCTATCCCCAGCTCATTTGAATCATCAACAGATCTTGGTTTTTTATTGGTAGCCGCAACTTTCATCCATAATATTCCAGAAGGATATGTCCTAACGGTTGCTTCTGCAAAATATAATTGTAACAAATTTTTCTATAAATCAGCATTATTCTCGGGAATATCGACTCTTTCAGGGGCAATTCTCGGTGTGATCTTAATACATTATTTTTCTTTTCTAAATCCGATATTTCTCTCAATAGCAGCTGGCGCGATGCTTTTTATTTCGTTTCATGAGTTAATTCCGACCTCACTAAGAATCGGCAGAAAAAGAGTACTCGTTGCCGGAGGGTTCGTTTCTTTCATATTGTATTTTTTATTAGAAATAGCTTTTTAACTATAATTTCGCTATTGCAGGTTGCACTGCGAATACACAGTACATTCCTCCAAAATGTCTTTGCAGGTTGCACTGCGAGTACACAGCACATTCCTCCAAATGCTTTTGCAGGTTGCAAAAAGATTATTTTTAGGTAAACTAAAGGAAGGGAAATAATAATAAGGAGAAAACATGTCAGAAGAAAATACGGCCAAAACGCCGACAGTTGATCCAGATTTATGTATTGGTTGTGGCCTTTGCGTTACAACTTGTGCAGATGTTTTTCAGCTCGGTGATGACGGCAAAAGCTTTGTTAAGGATGGTAGTGCATGTGCTAATTGTAATTGCCAGGAAGCGGTTGATAATTGCCCAGCCCATGCTATTTCTTGGGTAGAAAAAGAACCCCAAACTAATTAAAGGAATATAATGGAAAACGATAAAAAAATTACGGCCGATGATACGATCGGTTCGGTTTTGGAGAGTCATCCAGAAAAGGCAGAAATAATGGCTAAAAAACTAAAGGCCACTTGTTTTGGGTGTCCGATGAGCCAAATTGAATCTTTAAAAGATGCAGCTGACCATCATGGCGTTGATTTAGATTCTTTGCTCGAAGAATTAAATAAAAAATAAGGAGTGATAAAATGATAGATGTGATTATAATTGGCGCTGGAGCCGCAGGTTATTCAGCTGCAATTTATTTGGCGCGCAAAAAAATGAATATTTTAATTTTATCAAATGATCTTGGTGGACAAATCGCTAAATCTGGTAATATTGAGAACTATCTTGGATTTGAAAGTATTTCCGGCGCCGAACTTTGTGATAAATTTCAGACTCAGGTCAAAAATCTCGGGGTTGAAATTAAAATGGGCGAAGTGAAAGAGGTTCGCAAGATAGAGAATGGGTTTGAGATAGTGCAAAATGAAGAAACATTTCAAGCCAAATCCCTCATCTTAGCTTCCGGTAAGACTCCTCGTAAACTTGGTGTTCCTGGTGAAGAAGAATTTGCCGGTAAAGGTGTGGGCTATTGTGCAACATGCGATGGGCCGCTTTTTCACGATAAAACCGTCGTAGTTTTAGGTGGTGGAAACTCTGCGCTTGATGCGGCTTTAGAAATGGAAAAATATGCCAAAAAAGTTTACATTTTAAACTTGAATGAAGATCTACAAGGTGACGAGATTTTAAAAGACAGATTCGATCAGTCAGAAAAAAGTGAGCTTATCAATAATGCTAAAACAACCGAAATTTTGGGCGACAAGTTTGTAAAAAGTCTAAAATATCAGGACACCAAAACCAGCGAAGTAAAGGAAATTGCTTGCGATGGTGTATTTATTGAAATTGGTTGGCAGCCGGCAACAGATATGGTTAAAGATCTAGTTAAATTGAACGAAATCAAAGAGATTGAAGTCGACCAAAATATGGCGACCTTGGTAGAAGGAATCTATGCGGCAGGCGATGTGACAAACGGTTTGTATAAGCAATGCATAATTGCTTCCGGTCAGGGCGCAACAGCCGCGCTGTCCGCTTGGAAATATATAATCACCCATCGATAGAAAAGATAAAATACAAAAGAGAGCCTCAGGGCTCTTTTTTGTATGGTAAAACAATTGACTATCATTAACTGATGAGTTAAAATGATCTCGAAAGTACGTACCTAAACAAATTGGGAGGACGAAGTGAATTCTTTACAAAAGCCAACACTGGTCTTTGCAGTTCTGTTTTTGATTTTCTCCGGAGCTGCGATGGCAGCACCAAACATTACTCTCTATCGATATCAAAACAATGATATTAAAACGATCGACCCGTGGATCAGCGACGATGCGAAATGGCCGTCGGGTAGCAAAATCGCCCTACTGGTGCACGGCTTGCCGATGTTAAGTCACGGCGATAGTCGTAAAAATCTGACAGCTTTAGGAACACATTTAAGTCGGAAATACAAGGTTGTTTATGCAGTCGAATATCCTGCAGGCTATCATATATTAGATACTGCGGCAGCACTGGCGGATATCGTGAATGCGAAATGTTCGAAAGGAGAAAAAATCGATATTTTTGCTCACAGCATGGGCGGACTGGTAGCTCGGACCGCAATCGAATACCCCAAGGTTCTCTTAGGAACCAAAGGTATTGCCGACAAAGTCAGCCATCTGGTAACCATGGGAACGCCTCATCATGGTTTTAGCGCGCCTGAAATTGATCTTTTCAAAACTGTGATGGGTAAACTGCCGATAGAAATCGGCGACATGGATCCAGCCGGTCTTTTCATGGTGATGCTTAACTTGACCAATACTCAAAAACCGAAAGTACCCTGCGATTATTATTCGATTGTCGGGTTACGATCAGACCGTCCGGAAAAGTTTTGCCGCAGCCGATCAGGAGCGCTTGCAGTGATATTGAAAAAACTGCAGGATAAAACGTTTTCGGTTCATGACGGGCTGGTCGATGCGGCCTCCGCAGGCTATGATTTGAAGGAGGTTTGCCACTCATTCAAGAAGGCTCAACTCAATTTGAACCACGATTATATCAAAGCTCACCAAGAGGTTTATGACACAATCGACAATTGGATGGATAAAGACAAATGGTTTGTTACTAAGCAGGACACGCTTTTTCAAAATAACTTCACCGGTCCTCAGATTCTATTGGGCAAAACGCGCAGCGAGATCGAAAGTATTTTGGGCGATGTAAGATTGTTCCGTGATATTCCAGCTGGTGACTATAGTAAAAAGAAACTGAATAAGACTTCGCCGCATTATTTTTATAGCATGAAGCCGGTAGAAGAATGCGATGCCCATGTCCATTTTTCGCCTTGCAGACAGGTGGTTGATTGGAAAAAGACATACAATACGGTTCGTTTTGTTTCGATTAAAGCTGCGTACGACGAAAAGAAGCTCGATAAGGTTTTGAAGGTCAATCAAATCGTTCCGCCTGAGATACTAAAGACTAAGCCCTACGGCTTTTTCCGTTACGGGGAAGACAATAAAGTTGCAGTGGTCTGGTATATCAAGCAATCCACTTATGTGTTGATTAGAAGCGGCTCGTCTGATTGTCCTCTTTATAAGACAACTAGACGTAAGTTTAAACTGAATAGATATATGATCAATTCGAACACTTTTGATCTCAGTAAGGGATATTTTTGCCACTTTGCGTATGCAGACATGATAATTAAGATGGAACGCGTGCCAAGTTACTTAGGTAATCCAGACAGCTATTTGTTATCTATGGATGGAATTTCGCAATCCTGCTTTAGTCTGTATTATTTTGATAAATAGGAGGTTCACCTCGCAATTTACGTTGCGGGGTTTTTAAATGTACTAAAAAACCCGCCGAGTGGCGGGTTTAACTAAGTTGATGTGCGCCGGATTATTTCCAGCGCTTGATCTCGAGAATCTCGTACTCGAGATTATTACAGGTGAAGCGATCACCTTCACCTAGGCCGTTGCTGGCCATGGCCATTGGCACTTCTTTGGGATCAAAGTTATAGATATCCAGATCGGTATCTGCTTCAATTGGCCCTAGGAATGTGATGTCAAGATGCTCTTTGGCCTCAATGTCGAAGAGCCTTACGATTGTTCCGATGCCGACCTTGGTCTCATCGATTGTCATATCGTCGATGAATTCGAAGCTGACATTGTTCAGAATGATTCTGATTAGATTTACTCTGTCTTCAAGCATGCACTTCTCAAACGCCGTTTGGTGGGCGTTTTGTTCATCAAGCGCATCTGCCTGTCGGACGCCAGCGTATTCCAAATCGTCGCGCTTTTCTCTGCGCTTAATTCTCGCTTCTTCAAGTTGAACTTTCAACTCTTCTAGGGCTGCCTTCGTGATCGGGATGGTCCCATGTGTCGGAATTCTTTCTGTGATCATCTGCGTACCTCCGTGTTAGTCAGTTTTGGGAATGTCGGGATCCGACGCCGCTATTATGCACCAATTGTAGCGTTTTGTCAAGATATCAAGCCTTTATCTTGACAATTAAGGAAAAAAGAGTAGAATTTTAAGGTCAAGGAGGTGTCATATGAACAGTGCTGAGAAAGAAGCAGAATTAGAGAAGGGCAATCAAGCGCTTGAAGATTTGGGCATAAAGGGTGTTGCAGATGCAGTCGCTGCTGCGATAGCGGCGATGAGCAAAAGACATGACGATGATAACGTCAAAAATAAAGCACATCGTACCAAATTGACGCATGCTTTTGTAAACCGTGTCGTGACTCTTGCTGTTGCAGCAGGAGTTGATGAAGTCTATCTGCTGGAGCTAACCATGCAAATTCTGTCCGAGGTTCATGCTTCGTCCATAAAACGAAGAAATGATATTCGGAACAAACTGAACGAACCAGAAACCTAACACCCGGTAACCACCCCGGGTTTTTTAATTATTTAGGACGTGAATCAATATGAGTTCGAAATTTCTTTAAATTTTTTGTAAGCGTCAGTGCCCAAATACTCAGTCGGTAGAAATTCCTCAGGGAGTTGGGGATCGATTCTATAAATATCGGCGAATTGATGCTCTAATTTTTTGGCATAAAGCGGCCAATATTCTTCGACCTGTTTTTTCATGGCACTAACCAGAAAATGTTCATAGCGACGGTTAATATTGGTTAATTTCCAAGATTCTTTAACGATCTTTTCTTCATCTTGGAGATTATCCACCGTCATCAAACTCAGATATTTTCGAATACCTAAATTTGTCGCATAGCGCGAAATTGGGCTAAGCAGCAAATGGGGAGAAATATAAGTACTATTTTTAATTTGACCGAAGCCGAGTGATTCCAGCTTTTCAGTTAGTTTTACTCTCATGGCACGATCTTTTTCTGGAATATCAAAAATTACCACGCGCCATTTTTTATCCCATGTCCCATATTTTTTAAATGGCAAAACGGTTTTAATTGCCATCTTTCCTTGACTGGTTAAAATTGGATATGGTTTGCGATAATGTGTAGCAAAAGTAATCAGTTCTTTTTTCTTGAGAATTGAAAACTCTTTGCGCAAAGTTGTTAGCTCGTATTTTTCACCAAAAACTTCATCTAAAACTTTTTGCGCCTCTAAATATGAAAAGACATGCTTGTGCTTTAGGTTATAGCCGATATAAGTTAATAATTTGAAATCAAGTGGTTTGTCCATATTTTCCTTTCAAGGAAAATTCCGCGACAATCATTTTTGTCCATATTTTCCTTTCCAGGAAAATTCCGCGACAAAATTAAGTATCCATTTGTTAATTTTACCGCAAATCTATTTACTACGAAAGCGCATCGGTAAATTGGGGTAAGGGGGTTGACTTATTGATGAGTTAAGCGTATAGTATGGGCGGCTGTTGAGCCAAGAAAGAAAATCTATGTCGGAGGTAAAGTATGAAACGCTTAGTGGTATTACTTTTATCCGCAGTTGTTCTTGTTGTTATCGTGGGATGTTCGTCCCCGAGGTCAAAGTATGTCGGTAATTGGCAAATTCCTGGTGGTGGTGAAATTGCGCTTTACAAAGACGGCACTGGATTTCAGGGTGCACCTGGTCATGGCGACAAGGTGGAATGGCACGCCGAAGGCGATCATATTGTGATGTCGATGGCCGGCGGCCGCGACCCAGTCAAGGCCAAACTGAGCCCAAGCGGGAAGCTAGTGGTTCAGGATGGTACCATGAGAATAGAGATGCAACGCAAGTGAATGAGAAGGAGCTAACAAGCTCACGATTCCCCAATGTGACACTGTTATAATTCTGTTTTAAAAGGTGGTGATTTGGTTGCAGAAAGAAGGAAAGAGCACGATAGTAGCAGCAATCCTTTCAATCCTCTGGCCTGGCGCTGGGCAATTCTATGCTGGGTCAGTTGGAAAAGGGATTGCCTTCCTGATCATGGCGTTGTTTGGGTGGGGACTAACTTCCACTTTAATCGGCGCCATCCTCGGCGTTCCGTTGCTGCTCATTGTCTACGTATGGGCGCCAATTGACGCCTATATGGTGGCAAAATCATGAGAACCTGTATGGGAGAGCTTGTCAGTTCTCCCTTTTTAGTACAAGAATTCTTAACCCTATTCGCTGCTGTTTGGCACGAAAATTTTGAGGAAAAATTTGTGGAAATTTGCAAAGCAAATTATAATTAAAGCCAGGGTGCTTAATTTCGGAAATTATGAGGGAGATAAAATGACCAATGAAGATAAAAAGGATGTTAGGTTAATAATGGGAGAGGTTTTAGAACAGATTGTTTTGCCGCAGATGCAAGAGATTAAAGATACCCTAAAAAAACATGATGAACAATTTAAAATAATCGATGGAAGGTTTAATGGAATTGATGAAAGACTAGATGGAATTGATGAAAGACTTGACGGACAGGAGGAAAAAATTGATGATTTGCAGATTTCATTAAATCGAGTGGAAACTTTAGCCAAAAGCGAAATTAAATTTGTTGACGATCTCTCTGATAGGGTACTCAAGCTAGAAAAAGTCTAAAAATCTAGTTTTTAAAGTCATGAAGGATAAAAGTTGTGCGGCTTCAAGTAGATGAGGACATTTCTTAAATTAATGTTACTAAAAAAATGTCCGGCAGACAAAATAAAAGTATAATCAAAACAATACTCTAACAAATAATGTGCTCTAAACCCTTGACTTTTACCTATTTTTATGGTAACATTATGGGTGATTTTGGAGTATGCAAAATGCTCAAAAACACTCATTCCGCACTCATGCGGATGCAGTTTGAAAATATAGGAAAGGTGGGGGAAAATGGAACGAGGACCTGAAGGTTATAGGTTTCAATACAAGATAATGTTGTACATCTTATTCTATATTCCTACGCTGATTTTTGCACGGTGGGTGAGATGGAAAAAGCTCAGATCAGTTAGTGAATTGGAGTACTATGCGTGGTTTTACGACAAGTATAGTGAGTTTGTAATGCAGGTTCGCAAAGGGGCAGCAAGATGGCCTGCTCTTGAGGCTGTTTACAACTGGTGCCCTTCTAAAAAAGGTATTTGGGGAATCCTTGAAAACTTCTGGATGAATGTTCGATCCGCTCAAGCACTTAGAAACAGAAAACAGATTGTGGTTAAGTTAATCCGAGAAGCTGTGCTTGAAAAGATCAGAACTGATGGAGAAGCAAGGATACTTTCTTTGGCTTGTGGATCAGCTCAGAGTGTATTTGAAGCGATCGAAGGTATCGATGAAAATGTTTCAGTTCTGGCGATAGATGTTGATGAAACCGCAATCGAATACAGCAAGAAGTTGGCTGTTAAATATGGTATAAAGAACATTGAATGGCGCAAAGGAAACCTAGTTCGCCCAGGATCGACTGCTAAGGATTTTGAGCCAAATATCGTTGAAATAGTTGGACTTTTCGACTATCTCAAAGACAGCATGATAGTCCGACTTATTCATAGTATTGAAGCCATGTCTACTCGTGGAGCGGTTCTTGTGTCAGCTCATATCCATCCCAACTCTGAAATGTATTTTCTGGCTGATATTGCTGATTGGGATATGATCTATCGGCCGTTACCAGAGTTCAAGCGCATTATCAGAGAGGGTGGAATAGAAGAGGCAAAGTTTTATACAGAGCCTCATGGTATCTTCTCGATAGTTAGGGGTGTAATCTCCTGACTTTGTATAACTCCGACTTGTTGTGTATAATTTATATACAACAAGTCGGAGTTTTTTATGACATATTTTGCCATTGCTGCATTAGTAAACACAATAAGTAGCTTGATACTAGGTTCTATAGTCTTTTTTAAAGACACGAAAGGGACTGTAAATAGAGCATTTTTTTTGTACACGATTGCCATAACATGGTGGAGTTTCTCGTATTTTATTTGGCAAATTTCAAATAGTTCTGATGAAGCACTGTTTTGGTGTAGAAGTCTAATGGCTGGTGCTATATTTATCCCAGTTTTCTATATTAGGTTTATATATAAGTTTCTAGAGAAAAAATACAACAGACCTTTAATAATATTTTTTTTGATAATTTCTTGTTTGTTTTTTGTTATTAATTTTTCATCATATTTTATATTAGATGTTAGATCTCGACTTAATTTTGAATTTTGGCCAACTGCCGGTCCTTTATTTGGCCCATTTTTAGGCATTTGGGTATTAATTGTACTGTACAGTCTATATCTTTTGTTTAAAGAATTTAAGGTAAATACTGGCTTAAGAAAAACACAGATATCTTTTGTATTGTGGGGAACTATATTGGGTTACGGTGGTGGTCTTACCAATTATTTTTTATGGTTTGATGTGGATATCCAGCCATGGGGGAATATATTAATAACACTTTATGCTCTACTAGTAGCTTACGCCATTCTCAAATACAAACTACTAAATATAAAAGTCATTGCTACTGAAATTGGAACATTTTCTGTTTTATTAGCTTTATTTATACAAGTTCTTACTTCTTCCGATTTAAGCAATTTCATAATTAGAGGACTTATTTTTGTCTTGGCTCTTGTTGGCGGGCTCTATTTGATTAAATCTGTTCAGCATGAAATCAAGCAAAAGGAACAACTTCAAGAGTTAACCACTCAGCTTGCTCAAGCAAACAACCATTTGAAAGAACTCGACGAAATGAAGACGGAATTTGTTTCTTTGGCCTCTCATGAACTTTTGACTCCGGTTTCAGCTATTGAAGGATACTTGTCTATGTTGCTCGATGAAAAAATGGCTCGGGTAGATGATCCGAAAGCTTTGCGATATCTGGACAATGTCTATAAATCGGCTAAACGATTGGCCAGACTTATTGCCGACATGTTGAATATTAGTCGTATTGAAGAAGGTCGTTTGTTGGTAGAAAAAATGGACGTAAACTTAACCGAATTAATTCACCAGGTTATTGACGAAGTTAAATTTAAGGCTGACGAACGCAAGCAAAAAGTCGTTTTTGAAAATACGGCCACAATTCCTTGGGCGACATATGCCGATGCGGATAAAATCAAAGAAGTTGTGGTTAATATTATCGGTAACTCTATTAAATACTCCAGAGATCCTGGGACAATTACAGTTACGGTGGAAAAAGTGCCAACGGCTCAGATTCAGCAAAAATGGGATCAGTTGGAAGAGGAAATTAAATCCAGACCTTTAGACGATCAGGAGGCGATTAATTCTGCGGTTGATCCGCATTATCGACAATTGGTTGGAGACAATCAATTGGTTATTAAAATTAAAGATCAGGGCATTGGGATTCCAGTAGAAGAATTACCACGGCTTTTCAAAAAGTTTCATCGCGTTGGTAATTATTCAACTCAGGAATCGCAGGGGACTGGTTTGGGCTTGTACATCTCGCGAGCGCTGGTTGAATTGCACCATGGCCGCATTTGGCCGGATTCAGAGGGTGAAGGCAAGGGTTCCACCTTTACGTTTACTTTGCCTGATTATGCTTCTAAGGAAGCTGTGGTTGAATTAGAAAAAGAAGTGCCGCAAGATAAAGAAAAACTAAAGCCGTTGGCCAAACCTATGAAGATGGCAGAAGATATTTAGAAAATAAATAGCAAAAAATGAGAGATGTTTGACTTTTTGCTATTTTTTGATGTAAAATGAATACTTCCAATCGATAGAATTCAGAAAGGGGGCTCCGCAAATGGAAAGAATCAGAGGTTTTGTGGGCGTGGCTAAAGCCCAGATGATGGTTGGATTTGCTCAAATTATTTTTGGGCGAGCGACCGTAGGTGAGGAGAACATTTACGAACCATTGGCGATCAATGGTATAACACCTTTTGAAACGGCTGAATCGGCTAAAAGTATGTTGTTGCATCTTTCTCAAAGAAAGGATGTGGCTATTACGGAGGCCTATCTTGCCGAGCTGGACATGCAGATTGCTGAAAAACAAGAAGAGTTACATGACGTGACGTTTACGCGTTCCGATCAGCCAATGATTCTCTTGCGTCGACATGGCACAGACACAGATTTCATCGGTGTCTATAAAAAAGACGCACCTGGATTTACGAATATTGTCGGATCCAACCTCCTGTTTAACGGCCTTCAAGCCTTTGATTGTTTCCGAGATTTGTTGGAGATTTCCCAGTATGCGACAAGTGCAACTGGAGATTTCTTTCCCATTGCAACATTCAACCTGACGAAAATCCCCGGTTAATTCCGGGGTTTTTATTTAACGTTGACAAATCGGGGTTTTTCATGTAGAGTAAGATCATGAACTTGTTAAATATTCGTCGTCGTAATTTGATTTATCACTTTTGGTTGCTTGATAGCACTCGTAGCTTTTAAATAAATTTAAAACGAATTCTACCAAGCGACCTGAAAGGTCGTTTTTGTTTTGTACGTTGAAAATTCGACATGGATGAAAGGGGGACCGGAAAATGCAGTTTGTATGTTTATTGTGCAATCGTTTGGTAAGCTACACATTTATTGAGGTACATAAACAGGTTTATCACCCCGAATTTAGTGGTTACGGTATGATGTGGCCAAACTCCTACAATGTCCCTCAATCGAGGAACTTGATGAAGATTCCGATTTACGAATCTGAAATCTTAGCCGAAACGTTAAATGTCGAAAAAGTCTGGATTCGCGACGAGGGACAGAATCTTTCGGGCAGTATGAAAGACTATAGCACTGAGCGCGCTGTAAAGCTGGCTAAAGAAGCTGGTTACCGGAAAGTGATGGTTGTTTCTTGTGGTAATCATGCGTTTTCTCTAGCCAGATACGCGGCGCTTGAGGGCCTTGATGCGATCTGTTTCACACCCTCTTCTTCAAGTAAAATCCCACACCTAGCGGCCATGGAAAATGTGACGGTAGTGGCGCTAAACGATGCGATATTCGAAGACGTCTATCGTCTATCAGCCGACCTTGTGTTGGATGGGGTTTACAATGCCAACGTGAGTAACGAAGAATTACTCCCTGGATTTTCTCCTATAGTGGAGGATCTAAGTACCAATGACATTCAGCCGGATTACATCTTGGCTGGCGCCGGTAACGGCAGCTATTTGGCAGGGATTATCCTGGCTTATCAAGAGCTAGGAAGGTTTATGCCAAAGATTCTTCCTGTGGGTATGAGTGGAGCTTTTCCGGTATCCCAAGCGTTTGCAAACGATTTGATGATCCACGAGCATAACGATTTTTTGGAAGAGGAAGCATTAATCGATGCTGCTGAAGGTTCAATTGCGGTCGCTAGTTATAGTATGCCGCAGTTGATTCACGCAATGAAATTGTCAGATGGTCAGCCTTTGGGCGGGCTTCTAAACGATAACCTTGCGGAAGCATATCGATGTCTGAATCTAGACCAGAATTTGATCAGTCGTGGAGTCATTCCGGAACCAACAGGAATTATGGGCTTGGCCTCAGTGATGAAAGATAACGATTTCTTCAAACCTGAAGACAAAGTCATGGTTTCTTTTACCGGCAACGGGATGAAGGACTTGGACGGCATCCGCCGACTGGCGCCGAACTTGGCAGATGGTTTTGAAGAAAAACTTTGTCAAAGTCGTCCAGATTTGAAGGTTGAAGCCAGCGGTGTAGTCCTTGGTAAAGTAATCTACATTGCCAAAGAAACAACGAAAGAAGAACTGAAAAGAGTTCTGGAGGGGGGCACTTGATGACTATCATTTCTGACAGGAAATATTTCTTGCAAAGAGGTAAGCCTTACTACATGAGACTGGCTTGCAGCTTGCAAGACCTGGGTTTGGCAAAACAAGTTGATGACGCCGCTTTCGGCTCTCATCACGGCATTACTCAGGAAGAGTTGGTAGAGATTCACAAACACGGCTATGTTATCCTGCTCTATAATGAGAACGATGAATTAGTGGGCGAATCTCAGATTCTAACTGAATCTATATCTACCGACATACTGCCGCATGAGTTCGAAAGTCCTACCTGCTATTGCTATGGTATTGCGATCCACCCTGACCATCAGGGTCATGGCTTGGGGAGAAGGTTAGCAAAAGAGCATGAGTTGCTGGCTATAACGAAGGGTATGAAGGTCATGGAAATGACAATCCGTATCGAAAACTATGCCAGCCTGCGGGTCATGACTGGGTTAGGGCACAAAGTCCTTGATTATCTCTCTGGCTTTTATGGCCAAGATCCGACGAAAGACAATCGATTGCTTTTGTCGAAAAAGCTTTCGCCTGACTTCCCACCGATAGGGGCTATTCATGAAGGTACTATCTTAGTACCGATTGACTTCAATAGTCCTCACGACGCTGAGGCGCATCAAAAGATTGCATCACTCATCCTTACCGGTCATGCCGGTATCCATGTCGATCATAATGGTCTCTACTTCAAGAAGGAGTAGATCCTGTGCTGGCCGGGGTTTCCCGGCCAGCCCCCAAATTAGAATTGAGAAAATAATGATAATTAAAAATATAAGTTTCGAAAAATACAATTTAAAATTGGCTGAGCCATTCACTTACTTTACGGCGAAGCTTGAAACATTGCATTACGCATTAATCAAAATCGAATCCCAAAGTGGCTTTGTCGGTTTTGGGGAGGCAGGAATTGCGTGGGATGTAACCGGAGAAACCCAAGAAGGTGCTCTTGGTCTTTTAAAGTACATTAAGCCAATTTTAATCGGAAAAAAATTTACAAATATTCAAACAATTGAAAAATTAATGGATGAATTAAATCTTTATATTTATGATAACAGTTCTCTGAAGGCTGGTATTGAAATGGCGCTACTCGATCTCTTGGGAAAATATAAAAAGCAACCGGTTTGGAAGCTCTTAGGTGGTAAACCATTGGAATTTGTCACGGCTCAACAAGTTTTTACGTATAACGATCTCAATTCTCAGGAATTTAACCTTGAATTAGAACATGCTTTTAAAGACGAAGCTAAAATAATTAAATTAAAATTTGGCCAAGACATCAATAAGGAATTAGCGAAAGTTGAGGAATTAGTCAGAAAATATCCAAAGATAAAACTGGTTTTTGATATCAATCAAGGTTGGAAAGACGTAAAAACAGCTTTGCCGATTATCAAAAAATTAGAAAAATTTCACAAAAACATTGCTTGGATTGAACAACCAATTTTTCACGCTGATTTTGAAGGACTATCTATTCTTAAAAAGAAATCCAAATTGAAGATCATGGCTGACGAAAGTTGTCATGATCTAAAGGATTTAAAAAATCTTTATTTTAGAAAATCAGTAGATCTTGTAAATATTAAGTTAGCAAAAACGGGCGGAATTTTTGAAGCACTCAGAATGATTGAATTTTGCGAAAAAAATAAGATCAAATATATGCTGGGCGATATGATCCATTCTCAACTTGGTACCGCTGCCAATTTAAATCTAGCCACGCTAGGAAACTTCGCCAGCTTTGATTTAACAAAGCCAGAAACGATAAAAAATGATCCGTTTAGCGGATTAAAGGTCGAACATTACCGATTTTTTGTACCACAACAGCCAGGAATGGGTGTAAAACCCAGGAATTAATTCTTTACAGGTATAGAAAAATGTGTTAAAGTGAAGCCGACGCACAGGCGCACTTTAACAAAGGAGAATATAATGGAAATCAGTTCGATTGAATCTAGACTTTTCGAAACGTTCATGACCTTGGTCCAAATCGATAGCCCTTCCGGAAAAGAGGCTCAGTTAGGGATATATTTGGAATACTGGCTTAAGCAGAGCGGTTTTGACTATTCTCAAGATATGGTTGGTAACATTTTTGCGACCAAATCAGGGACTGGCAACCCATTGCTTTTCTGTGCCCATATGGACACAGTTAACCCTGGTTGTGGGATAAAGCCTGTTCTCGAAAGCGGTGTCTTCAAAAGTGATGGTAAAACGACGATTTTAGGGGCTGACAACAAAGCTCCGATGACAGCCATTATGATTGGAGTCGAAGATTATCTAAAACAAACTGAAAATCCTCGACCGATTGAACTGCTATTTACGGTCAAAGAAGAAACAGGCGGTGGCGTTGAATTATTTGACGCAAAAAGGATCGTGTCAAAGCATGGCATCATTTTTGACATGGTTAAGCCAATAGGTGGCATTACTATCGCTTCGCCACATATCATCAATTTCGTTATTGAGTTTAAGGGCAAAAGTGCACATGCGAGCACGCCTGAAAAGGGAATCAGTGTCTTGGAGCCAGTGGCCAAGTTCCTGCAATCGGTAAGGATCGGTAAGCTGGATGATGATCAGACAACTATAAACGTTGGTCTGGTTAATGCTGGGACTGTGGTAAATGCGGTTCCGGGCCAGGCTGTGATATCTGGAGAGGTTAGAAGTTTTGACAAAGTTTTATTCGATAAGCACCTTGATGCAATCGAACAACAGGCGAGAAATGTTATCGTTGGAAACGCTGTCAAAATCGAGTTTTCCACTGATGGATATTGTCCGGGTTATTCGTATACACCTGATGATGTCTGGGTGAACTTCGTCTCAGATATCTATAAAGAAAACGATGTGGTGACGTCTTGCGAGAAGGTTAGTGGCGTTAGTGACGCAAACTCTTTGAACGCTGCCGGGGTCAAAGTTTTGACCTTAGGCGACGGAGTCGAAGATGCTCACACTCCAGAAGAGTCAGTGAGTCTTGACAGTATTAAAAAGATGCGACAACTAGTCGTCGCCTTCTTGGAGAAATATCAACCCTGAAAGAGGCCGAGATGACGGAAGATGAAAAAGAGATAGCGGAGCAAATAGCTTCATTGATCAATCCAGAAGCAAGTCGTAGTAATATGCTACCCAGGAAAGCCGAAGAAATCCATATGGCAATACAAAAGGGCAGAGGTTTCGTAATTGCGGAGAATGGTATGGTCATTTGTTTTGTGGCTATCTACGAGTGGCCAAGATATTTAGAAATCGGATCAGTGGTAACCAGAGAAGAATATCGAAGACGAGGTTATGCCAGTCGATTAATTAATGAGGCGGTCACAGCTGCAAAGTTGATGGGAGATAAGCCGATTATTGCGTTGACCAATCCAAGATCAACACGTTTGTTTGAAGCGCTGGGTTTCCGGCACAAGCCAAGAAAGGACGAAGTCCAGAATGGTTTTTGGGAACCTTGTAAGCAGACTTGTATTGATTATGGTCGATGGCCAAAGTGTCATTGTACATTTATGCAATTTTTCAGGAGCGAGTAATTTGCTCCTTTTTCTTGACTTTTAGTCTTGAATTGATACAATTGAGTGTACTTTTACAGATTAACAACAGAGTCGTAGCAGAGAGCGTGTCTTGAAAAACGCAGAAAGGGTTAAGAAAATGGCTGCAAGCGAAATAAGACCACTGTCAAGCACTCAAATCAGAGAATTCGAAGGCAAGATTGCAGCAGCTTTGATTGAGAGCGGCACCACTTACAAACAGGCTAAAGTGATTTTGAAACAACCTAGGTTCAATGATCGCTTTTCCGACTTTCTAAAGCAGCTTTTGGCTGATAATCCGGTTTGGGAGTCGATTCAAATCGGCACCTTTTGCTCTATCGAAGACCTTAGACGGGAAGCGGTAATTGATGCCGGTTTTTCAATCGGAGACATTGCAGAAACAGTAATTTTGAAAATGATTGGTGTATCAGAGCTAGCTGATGTCAGTCTGTTTCTGCATTCAGTTGGAGAACTGGGGCTTGTCGAAGGTGCGACTACGAAGAGTCTTTACGAGAGGGCGATGTGTCTTGGCTATCGTCTCTGTCCAAAAGAGACTGCACTGCACATGTGTCGGATTTCCGATGTTGATTTCAAAGAGGACGTACGCGTAGCGACCGAACCGCTCATTGATAGTGATGGTGATCCGGAAATACTGATGGTCGAGTATGGCATTAAGCACATCGGTGCTTATAATGCTCGTCCCGGATGTTTCTGGAGTCCGAAGGATTTATGGGTCTTTACTCGCTGATTTTATTTATCCCGCTTAATTGCGGGATTTTTAGTAATAAATATTTAAAAACCCGCTGTTTCCAGCGGGTAGTTTACATTGTCTCTAATGCATCGATTCCGAGAATTTCGAGGCATTGTTTGATCGCTTTGATCGAGCTCTTTACGAGCAAGAGGCGAGCCGCTGAAAGCGGCTTGTTATCGGCGTCTAACACCGGACATTGGTGATAGAACTGGTTGAACACCTTGCATAAGTCGTAAACATAGCTTGCGACTCGGCAAGGGTTCAGGTCCTTCATGGCCATTTCCATCTCAGTTGGAAGGTCCATCAGTTTATGGGCAAGAGACATTTCCTCTTCGTTACCCAAGGCTTCGATCGCCGGGTCTAAAGTCGTAATCCCAGCTTCACTCGCTTTGGAAAGTAAACTCGCACCGCGTGCGTATGTGTACATACAATACGGCCCGGTTTGACCTTCGAATGCGATGGATTCGGCGGGATTGAACTTGATGTCCTGGCGCGGAGAGAATTTCAGTAGATAGAATTTGATCGCACCGAGCGCGATTTTTTCTGCCCGAATACTGATTTCCTCGTCTCTCAGCAAGCTGTCTTTGTCACGTTTACGAATCTCTATCGACGCCATCTCCTTTACGGCGTCAACAAGGTTATCTGCATCGACGACCTTGCCCTCTCGTGATTTCATCTTGCCTTCCGGCAAGAAAACCATACCATAGGAAAGATGATAACATTGATCGGCCCACTTATAGCCGAGCATCGTGAGGATGGCGAACAATACCTTAAAGTGCGGCTCTTGTTCTGAACCCACGACATAAATTGATCTAGACAGGCCGAAATCCTTGAACTTTTGAACAGCCGTGCCGAGGTCCTGAGTCAAATAGACACTGGTTCCGTCGGCGCGCAAAACTGTCGCCTTCTTGGTGGAACCGTTTTTATTGGTTCCGAACCAATTTTCCACTTTTGTCTTCCCGTCTTTGCCGACGACCTCGCGAGTGGCCGGCAAATCGACCAATGTCATTCCGACATCACTTCTGTTCTCGTCGAATTCGCCGCCCTCTTCGACCTCTACTGCTTCTTCAGCAAGATAGAAGATGCCCTCATTCAAACCCTTCTCGACGATATCTTTACCCAACTTGTAGGTGTTGGATTCGTAATAGAAATGGCCGAATTTGAAGCCAAGTCGTTGGTAGGTCTTTTCAAAACCATCGTAGACCCAGCTATTCATGGTCCGCCAGAGATCCAAAACTTCCGGATCGTCCGATTCCCATTTGAGTAACATTGCCTGCGCTTCCAGTAGAATTGGCGCCGTTTTTTCGGCGACCTTTTTTTCCGCTCCGCCTTCAATCATGGCGTCGACTTGTTGTTTGTACTCTTGGTCAAACCGCACATACCATTTTCCGACAAAGTGATCGCCTTTGATCCCAGTTAATTCCGGTGTTTCACCTTCGCCCCATTGCAGCCAGGCAATCATACTTTTACAGATGTGAATGCCGCGGTCGTTGATGAGGTTGGCTTTAACTACATTGTAGCCATTGAAGGAGAGAATGTTGCCGACAGCCATACCGACAGCGCCATTGCGCAAGTGTCCAAGGTGAAGCGGCTTGTTTGTATTTGGTGAAAGGTATTCCACCATCACTGGGCCAACCGGCCATTTGAAATCACTCTGCCATTCCTCCATCAGAATCCGTCCAAATATATAAGTAGGATTGACCTTAATATTGACATAGGCGCCAGAGGCCTCGACTTTTTGAATGAAGGGGTCTTTGACACTGAGAATAAGGCTGGCGATCTCTTTGGCCAGACTATTTGGGCTCGTCTTCAAATCCTTAGCCAAGGCAAAACAGCCAAAGCTAAAATCGCCTAGATCCACCTTAGGCGGTCGGTTAAACTGAATCTCGCCAAACGGACGATTGGTGATTACAGCGATCGCTCCACGAACATAGCTGGCGACTCTCAGAGTGATATCCTGAATATTCATTGTGTCTCCTCTTTGCTGATTGTAAACGTACAGCCAATTAAAATACCATTTTTCCTGTTAAATGTCAATCTTGGAACTTGACATTCTTTTTTTTTTCGTATATGGTGAAGGGTATTTTAGCGCACATTGAAAACTTGATGGGAGGGGCCAAAATGGAACTACTAGAACTGACGCGCAAACTTATCGGCTACAACACTAGTCCAGGCCAAAGTAACCTGGAAATAGTCGACTTTATCGCTAACTACTGCGAGGATCTTGACTTTAAGGTTCAGAGATTTCCCTATAGAGGTGATAAGAGAGTAAATCAGTCAAATCTGGTGGTAACTGTTGGGGGCGAAGAGCCGGTTCTTGCTCTATCTGGACATACTGACACAGTCAGTTTTGAAACAGCCAAATGGGCGAGTGACCCACTCAAATTGACTTACGCTAACGGTAAATACTTTGCTCGAGGAGTTGCCGACATGAAACTTTTCTTGGCAGCTGCCTTGAAAGCTGCTGAGGCTATTCCACTAAGCGATCTAAAGAGACCGTTTGCTTTGTATTTTACGGCAGAAGAGGAAATTGGTTGTCTGGGAGCAAAAGCTTTGACCGGTTTTTCTAGAAAGTCGCAGATGCCGAAAGAAAAGCTGGCAAAGAGCATCGTTGTTGGCGAACCGACTATGATGGAACCTGTTTCCAAGCATAAAGGCTACTATTACTTCCGTGTGATTATCAAGTCGACTATAGATGAGCACGCGAAGCACGTGGCCGAGAAGAAGTTACATAGCTCTGATGACACAAAAGCCACTAACGTGGTTGCGTTGGTATTACCCAGAGTGACTTTGGCCTTAGAAGACTTTCGTAAGAGTTTCCGTCGTTTTCAAGACGACAAATTCGAATTGGCGCACCCCACTATGAATATAGGTGGCAATATCATAATGCCACCTGGGTCGATGAAGAATATTATCCCGACTGAAGTCAGATTGGATTGTGATCTTCGCTTTATTCCCGGGATGCCGCCAGTCGATTTTCTCAGGGACTTAATGCAGCGAAAGCTGACTCAAGTTATCGATAAGATCAAACCAGTCAATCCAAGTGAAAAATTCTCAGCCCAGGTTGTAGCAATGAGGCTTTTTACACCGGCCATGGACACCCCTGATGGGTCAGAAGTGGTTCGGAACGCCATTCGGGCAACACGGCGCAATTTTGCGAAGGGTGTCTCCTATAATACTGAAGGCGGCGTCTATAATGCTGCAGGTGCAGAGTCGATAATTCTGGGTCCTGGTTCGATTAATCAGGCTCATCAACCAAATGAATTTGTTGGTGAAAGATGGTTGACCAATGAGTCCATCGATCCCTACATTGAATTGATCAGACTTTTCTGCTGCAAGGAGGGCTGACATGAATCGAGAAATATTAGCTTACGCTACCACGCATATCGGTAAGATCTTCGTGATAAAGCTTGATCGAAACGGGATACCCCAGACGCAGAGTGCTGTCTATCAAGATATTCAGTTGCTTCGCGGACTGGGAGTCAAAGTAGTGATTTGTTATCCGGAACGCCGGTTGTTTGCACCGGAATGTCGAGTTTTTGATTACAAAGAGGTAGCTCCTAATAAGTTGAGAATTGCTTTTAGAACAAGGCACGACATCCCACTAGTCATTTGCAATGATCGGGAGACTGCTCAATTAGCTAACACCCTTCATGCTCGGAAACTGATCTATCTTGTTGATTCAGTTGGGGTTTTGGACGAGAATGGAAACCTGATTCGTCAAATCTCTAAATTGCAATCCGTCGACTTACTTGAAAAAAAGAAGGTCGATCAAAAAGAATTGGTCACTGGCACAATGCGTGACAAGATCCTAGCGGCTATTTGGGCGCTTGATCACCAAGTTGAAAGAGTTCACATTGCTGCCAAGGAATCGCTCATTGACGAACTTTTCTCGTGTTCTGGTAGTGGTACAATGATCTGTGCTCAGATGGGTTCATATAATCAATCTCGAGAGGCACGGCCTAGTGATATTGCAAAAATCAACACACTAATCAAGCGGTCTGACTTTGAGGGTAATTTGCTTAAGATCATCGAATCTTCCATTTCCAGCTTCGTAGTTTTTGAAGTCGATATCGCTCTTTATGGCTGTGCTCTATGCGTGATCAAAGACAATGCGATGCATGTTGATTTCTTTGTCGCTAACGACATTCAAAATTTTGATGTCGTATCAGAACTACTTTTATACATATTGTCCAAAGCTAAGAACTGTGGGTGTACGAAGGTAATCATAACTGACCGTAATCAACTTAGCCTGTTTTGTCACCCCATGATTTACCAAGCTGGCTTTTGCAATAACAAAGCTGATAAATCCAGGTCCTGGACTTTTGATTTTCCTACCAACCCGCTGTAATGTAAAGCGGGTTTTTATTTCCTTTAGATCGTGACTTTAAACCAATTTCTTTTGCCCACTTTAAAATTAAGCGGACTACTAGAAAGTTTAATTAGTTCAAATGGATCATTTGCTTTGCGCTCATCGATAGTGACAGCGTTTTGAGTAATAAGCCTTCTTAAGTCATTGTTGCTCATTTTTTCGTCATCAAAGCATTTCTTCAAAATATCAATCAAAGATGCTGAATCGGCGCCAATTGATACAGGGATGGCTTCGTCCGGAACCTGTTTTTGGCTGAAGGTTTTTTCAAACCATTCAACTTCTTCCTCTGCAACTTTTTCACCGTGGTATCGTTTGACTATTTCTTGAGCGAGCATTAATTTATATTTTTTTGGATCGGTAGACAGGTCTTGTTCTATTTTGACTATCTCATCAAGCGGAACGTCGGTGTAGACTTTCATATAATCAATAATCAAAGTGTCAGGAATACTCATTAGACGGCCGAATTTTTCGCGAGGTGAGTGGTTCAAACCAATGTAGTTTCCTAAACTCTTACTTTGTTTACCTTTTCCGTCAATTCCGGCAGTAATTTTGGTGGTAATGATAACTTGAGCCGGCTCTCCATATTTTTCTTGGAAGAAACGCCCCATCATCTCATTGAAGAGTTGATCGGAACCAATGACAGTGGCATCTGCTTTTAGAGCCACAGAGTCATATCCTTGCAAAATAGGGTAAACCAGTTCATTTTCGTAAATTTCCTGACCTGTTTCAATTCTTTTCTGGAACATGTCTCTGGAGATCAATCGATCGTGAGTCACTAAGCTCATTAGTGAAAGAAGGTCTTTCGCCTTCATTGGATCGTACCATTCTGAGTTCCGGCGGATCTCGACAAGGTTGGGATCATCGTAAAGAACCATCATCGCTTGCTTGATAAAGGCATCAGCATTTTGCTGAATTTCTTCAATCGGGATAATTGGTCTCGTTTTGCTCTTACCGGTTGGGTCGCCGATTTGAGTTGTATAGTCACCGATCAAAAAGATAATTTTGTGACCTAATTCTTGAAGGCGTCGGTACATCCAAAGGTTTACAGCATGGCCGATGTGTAGATCAGGCGCGGTTACATCAACGCCGTATTTAAATCTAAGTTGGTGTCCGCTTGAAAGTAATTTTCGAAATTCTTCAAGCGAAAAAACCTCGTCAGTAGTGCGAGAAAAATCTTCGATTAGTTTATCAATCGTCTGTTTGTCGGTTATAATTTTTTTCACAAAAAGCCTTTCAATGATCTCTAGTTAGACTATATATTTTTTTTATTATGGTTCCAAGCGATTCATGCCGCGGAAGAGGTAAGTGACTTCGCGGATATTTTCGCGGTTAAGCATGATCATCAATAACCGAGCGAGTCCCAAGCCTAGACCGCCGTGAGGTGGAACGCCGTATCGGAAGAATTCCAGATAGAATTTGATTGATTCTTCTGAAACACCTTTTTCCTCAGCTTGTTTCTTTAGTATCTCATAGCGATGCTCGCGCTGTGCGCCGGTAGTGATTTCGACACCTTTATAGAGAAGATCGAAGCTTTTAGTTAAGCCAGTATTTTCATCTCTCATATGGTAAAAAGCTCGGACTGAGGCAGGGTAATCGGTTACAAAAACAAAATCATGGCCTTCTTTTTCTTTAATATATTTGGCAACAATTCTTTCGCCTTCCGGATCCAAATCGCCTTTGATGGCGGCTTCTGACTTGTGGCCACTTTCGGCTACGATTTTTTGGGCTTCTTCCATGGTAATTTCAGGGAAAGGAAGTTGTGGAATTTCAATTTCTGTATTGAAAAGCCCTTTGATTTCATCGCCGTGTTCTTTTTTGACAACTTCTAAAACGTGCTTTAGAAATTTGGCTTCCAAATCCATCACATCGTGGTGAGATTCAACGTAAGAAATTTCCATGTCAACGCCAGTGAATTCAGTTGAATGTCTTGAAGTGGCTGAAGGATCAGCTCGAAAAACCGGGCCAATTTCAAAAATCTTGTCGAATCCGGCTGCCATGGCCATCTGTTTATAAAACTGTGGTGATTGAGCTAAATAGGCTTTTCGATCGAAATATTTTACTTCAAAAAGCTCAGCACCAGATTCACTCGGTGCGCCCATCAGCTTTGGCGAATGAATTTCTAAAAATTTTTCTTTCGTCCAAAAATCACGCATGGCCCGTTCAATTGTTGTCTGAACTTTAAAAATCAAAAGATTTTCTGATCGGCGTAAATCGAGCCAGCGGTAGTCCATTCTTTTTTCTGGAGCGATTGGTTCTTGACCGATCACTGGAATAGGTAGCATTGGCTCAGCTGTGCTGGTTACGGCCAGTTCGTCGATGGCAATTTCTAAACCGCCGAGTTTCACCTGAGAGTTTTCAATTACTTTGCCTGCAACTTGAATGGTTGATTCAATTGGAAGAGAAGAAATTATATCTGCAAATTTAGCGTTTTTTTCGCGTTCGTTAACCAATTGAACTTTGCCAGTGATATCGCGCAAGATAACAAACTGGATCGCTTTTTGGTCGCGAATTTTTTCAACAAAACCTTCTACGGTAACAGTTTCCCCAACCTTTTCTTGTAATTCTGAAATCAAAGTTCTTGTTTTCATCGCTTCTCCTAAAAATAAAAAATAAGTAAAGTTTATGGTTACAACTGGTTATTATTATACAGTATTTTTCCCTCAGCTGCAAAGAGTATTTTTAACTAAGTTCGTCTGTTTACAAAAACTTATTGATGTGCTACGATGACGGCAACTCGCAGTAGAGCAAATGGCGTAATTGGACGCTTTGTGATTGCAGAGGGAGGGAGCGCAATGGAGCCGGAATTCAAGTTCGATTTTGAATTTCTAAGTGAAGTTCCTGTCCGAGAGATTGCCCTGGCACTTTGGGGCGATGGTGACTTTAACGGCGCATCAGATGCGCAAATGGCTCGTTTTGCGCGAGCCTTCCACTGTTCGATGGTGCAACACACGACGGTTTTGCGCAAATCAGGCGAGAATTACTACCGTCATGATTGTCGTGTGGCTGCTAGAGCACTGAAAGCTGGTTTTGATCTTGATATAGTTACAGCCATCTTAGCCCACGAGTTTAAAGAAGATGATGGATGGACAGAGGAGCAGTTGATCAAAATTTTCGGGCCCGAAGTTGCCAGTTATGTTATACCGGTTTCTAAACGGCCCAAAGCTTTGTTTTCCTCGAGGATGGAACGGCTAATAGATCATATATATAATATGGTAAAAGCCATTCTATCCGGTCTCTGGCAAGTGGCGATCATCAAAGTCCTTGATCGGTTGGAAAACACGACTGATACAGCCGGCTTATCTGACGAAGACAAGGCCAGGTTGTTCGGTGAAACCGAGACACATTTCTTGCCATTCTTTCGCTGGGCAGCGAAATTTATCCCAGCCGAGTGGCAGATGATCTACGGTATTTGGATTCAGGCGATCGAGTTTGCCTGCGATAACTACAATCGGCACCAAAACATTCTTAGGCTTCAGAACTCAAACTCGGTTTAACCGCCGGGTTTTTTAATTTTTGCTTGACGAGTATATTTGTTGTATACTAGATACGGAACCTGTTTTTCGGGAAATTTTTTGTTAAATTGAGGAGGGGCAATGCCAAAAGGTAGTCGTGTTCTCATGGCTGACGACGACAAGATGCTCATTGATATGTACAAAGAGCGTCTTGAGTTAGCTGGCTATAATGTAACAATTTGTCGTAACGGTGAAGAAGCGTTAGGGAAAATTCGCGAAGCAAAACCGGAGATCATTCTCTTGGATATTATGATGCCAAAAATTAATGGTTACGAAGCCTTGGCAAGTATAAAATCCGATCCGGCCACTAAAGATATTCCTGTCATCATGCTTTCTGCTTTGATGCGTGATTTTAATCGTGAGAAAGCAGTTGAGGCCGGCGCAGACGATTATTTGATTAAATCGGAAGCAATGCCAGCCGACGTCATAACTAAAATCGAACAAGTATTGGTCAAATATGGCAAAGGAACCATTCCTGCGCCTGGCCAAATCGCGCCGAATATTACAGCGCCTTCAGCCACTCCACCAGTGATGCCAACGCCTCTTGTAGTTTCCACAGCGCCAGTTTCCTCGCCGATTCCTACCGCTGCGCCAATGCCAGCCACGCATGTAAATACACCGGTTGCTACTCTTGAACCATCAGTCATGCAGCCAGATGCAATCGCAAAACCAGAAGAAAAAAAGCAAGAAGACAAGGTTATATTTGAACCAGAAGGCTTAAATGAATTAAAATCTCCAGATTCAAGTCCTGTCGCAGTGCCAGCGAAGGAAGAAAATAAGGAAGATGAAGTACCAGTGGTTAAATTAAATCAAGGGTCGTTTGAAACTCCAAAGATATCACCTCAACCTTCAGTCATTAATCATCCGCCAGCGCCGACAATGGCATGGGAACCAGAACCGAATAAAGATATTAATGAAAGTACACAAAAATCACCAGCCTCTGTTGCGTTGATCGTGGTAATGGCTATCTTATTAACCGCTCTTGTTAATGATATTTTGATTTATTTCTTTTTCTTAAATAAATAAGCTTGTAAAATATTTGACCCATCGACTGGCTCATGGTCAACCTCAGTGATGTCGAATGGTTGACAGGTAAAAATTGACAATGTATATTCAAGTTAGAAATTATATAGGAGAATATGATGGATGAAGGAAAAACAATTTTGCTTGTTGACGACGATCTGACCTTAAGGGAAATGTACGAGGAACGGTTGAAAGCCGAAGGTTTCACGATTGTTCAAGCCTCAAATGGCGAAGAAGCGCTTTCTAAAGCTAAAGAAGTTAAGCCTAATATTATTTTACTCGATATTATGATGCCGAAAATCAATGGCTTCGATGTTCTAAAGGATTTAAAAAGTGATCCAGATTTAAAGGATGTGCCGGTCATCGTTTTGACCGCTTTAATTCAAGATGTGGATCGTATTCAGGGAAAGAAACTGGGCGCGACTGATTATATTGTTAAATCAGAAACGATGCCTGGAGAAGTTATCGCCAAAATCCGAAATGCAATGAAATAAAAAAAGTAGCAATATTAAAAAAAGAAGGTAAAAGCCTTCTTTTTTTAATACATATAAACTATTTTATAACATCAAACGGATTGGTGCGACCAAAGCCTGATTCAGCTGGTAAATTGATTGGAGTACCGTATGATTTTAGATTTTGGAACTTATCAATCGTACTTTGAGTGACCGTAACATTAGTTAAAGTCTGATCTAAATTACTGTCTTTCTGCCAATAAGCCGAGCCGATTAGTTGCACACTTAAGACATTATCTGTCGTGGCAAGTTGCATGCTGTTGAATGTGATTAGCCTTGAAGATGTTTCGGTATTTTTTAAAAAAGTGAGAAAGTCAGAGAAATTACCAGAGACTTTTATCGAAAATTTCAATTCGGTCACGCCGCTTACAGCCGATGTTGAAGTGGTGGGCGTGGTTGTGGTGGCGGCTTTAGGTGCACTATTATCAAGCGAGAATTGTTCAACTTTGAGATTTGCCTGATTTGCGACAGCCGACATTTCGATAACCAGTTCGCTAGAATTCTGGCTCAAAGGAATATATTTGGAAGCGATGCCATAAAGTGTATCTAACTGATTATTTTTAGAAAGGGCAGTTAAGACCTCTTTCTTTTTTGAGGCGTCTTGAAGATCGGTTTTGGTTTTTTTAATCTCATTGTGAATTTGCCAACTATTATTCACCATCGGCTTTAAAATAAAATAAGAAAATAAAACTACAATTAACGACGTCGAGCCGATAAAAATCCAACTTAATCGGTTCATTTGGCCGCTTTGCTAGTTTTTACCACATGCTCAAGGTTAAATTCCAGACTAAAACTAAGACCAGTGTTGGAACCTGCAGCTGATGCCGACGAACTCTTAAATGCAACATCCTTGAAATAAGTGGAGCTTTCCAATTTATCCTTGAATTTTATAGCATCCCGCTCTGAGTCGGTCGTACCTTGTAAAGTAAAGTTTGGCGCTTTGGTTAAATCTCCGTTTAACGATACGAACTGAACGTTAGTCGGAACTGAATTGATCAATTCTTGTAAAATGGCAGACCATGGCGAGCGACTATTTTCGATTGTCGTGGCTAATTGGGCTCTGTCATTAAGAAAAATTGCCTTTTTCTGGAGTTCATTGAAGTTGCCCAAACTTTGATTTGCTCTGGTTAAGTCAGCTTGGTTTGTGTCTAGTTCAGCTTGTAGAATACTTGTTTTGTAATTATTTAAAAGAAAAGCGGTTACGCCAAGGAAAATTAAAACCACTAAACAAATCCCAAAAACACTAGCCGATTGTTTTGTTTTTTTAGCTCTGATTTTAATATCTGGTGGTAATAGGTTAATGTTTATCATTTAAACTCCGCGACAAGCGATAGCTTGGCCATATTTATCATTTATTCTCCAATAAATTCCGCTTTTATATTTCCTTAACAGCTAAGCCGATTGCGGTGGCAAATCTTGGGTCGTATCCCTTTAGATCGACTTGCGGTTGACCAATAATCGTTTTTATCTTTGTCAGGTTTTCAATTAAATCAATTGTTTTTTCAACATTTGTACCGCCTCCTGCTAAAACAATCTTGTTTATTATTTGGGCTTTGCCAATTCGATTTTGATAGTATTTGATCAGATGAAGAATTTCCGAAGAAAGTAGTCTAATGCTGCCGGCGAAATCGGTTTGTAAATTATCGCCGCCGATGGCAACTGTTGAGGTAAGTTTAATTGTTTGCTGATCGTAGCAAGTAAGGCCTGATGTTTTGGCGCCTATATCTAAAATTAGGAAGCTGCCTTTATCTTGAGGATTAATCAGGGCGCGACTCAAGGCTGCCGGCTTGGTTTCAAGTCCCATAAGTTCTAACCCGGCTAAAGAGACAACTTCTGCTAATGCATTAACTAAAATTTTAGGTGCCGCGACCACTAAAACTTCAATATTACTATCTTTTTGTCCGACAATTTGCCAATCCATGTAAGTCTCGTCAGGTGGGATAGGAAAAAATTCTGTTGCTTGATAGGGAATACTTTTATTTAATTCTTTTAAAGACATTTTGGGCATATCAATTTCTTTGGTGAAAACAAGAGATTCTGGAAGAGCAGACGAAACGATTTTAGCTGAAATGGCGTGAGGTTTGGCTTGAGACATGGCAGCAATTATTTGTTCAGCCAGTTTATTTTTTTCCTTTACGCCTTCTTTGGTTAACGTCCCTTCAGCGATTGGAACTTCAATAGCACCTCGAAGCACGGCTCTCTTACCTGTGCCACTAATTTGGACTAATTTCATAGTTCGATAGCCTATATCAAGTCCGAAAGTTGGTTTTTTGATGCCTAAAACTGATTCAAACAAAAAATCCCTCCATGTATCTATTGTATCAAACTAATATTCTTCTTCCCAGTGCTGGAACTTGATAACTGGTGTACCTTGGACACCGCCGCCGGAAAGTGTTTCATTAACCCAGTCTTTTTTGAAATTTAAGGTAATATTACAGTTGTTGCCAGAAAAATCATGAGCTAAGACGGCTCCAATAATGGTAATATTGGCATTATTGGAAGCAGCTGAAAGTACGCCAACATAGAGCAATCCTTCGATATGGATATTTGCGTTAGTGACATTAAAATTACTCAAGGTCAAAAGGCCAGAAGGTGCAGGGTTGTGAAAAATATTTAGATTAGCATTGGTGACATTGACGGATCCTTCACTAATTAAGGCGCCATTAAAAGTAATGCTTTTATTCTTAATTGTTACGCCGCCGGCCCCGGCTACATAAAAAATGCCATTAAAAGTGGTTTGCACTTCAAGTAAATTATTAAATTGATCTGAAGTATAGTAATGTCCTTGGGCAATCGCTAAACTTTTATACGATGAAGGGCTGTCAGAATTAAAATCGATTCCTGGCATTTCAAAAGGAGTTGAATAATTTTGTTGTTGCGTGCCACCTTGATCAACGGTAGAATTTTGGACGGCAATACTCTTATTGGCTAAGATGTCTTGAGAGACATGGATTGTCGCATTCCCGATATTTATATTACCGGCGCTGGCTATGGACGCAGGATCGTACCCGTCGTCATAGTTAAGGGTCATGTTGTGAAGATAAATATTGCCGGAGCTAGGTCCACCGACCAATAATGCAGCTTCATAGGGATAGGTGGTCGGTTTATTCGATTGGGTAACATTCAAAGTAATTTTTCGCTGGGCGGTTTTTGTCCCCAATTTATCGTAACCAGTAGAAGTAATTGTCGCGGTTGCTTTAGCGATATTTTGGATTGTAACAGTGTAAGATCCTCCTGTAGTCAAGTTTTTAGCAGGGATTATGGTTTGACCGTCCAAGGAATTTAGGAATGTATCCCGAGCCGAGCTATCGTTTTGAATTCGCCAAATGGCTTCTTGAGTACCTGCTTCCGCCAAGTTTAGCGCAATCGAGGCGCTGCGCTGGTTGCGCGCGATAGAGTACTCTGAATACAAAACATCGGCCAGATAATAGGCGATTACTAACAAAACAGACATGATGACTAGTACGGAAACTAAAACGAAACCTTTTGAAGTAGTGTTGCGTTTTATTAACATTAAATATTTCTCCCCAAGACTTGCGTTTGATAAGTTTGAGTTTGTCCATTTTCTTCTACAGTTAAAACAATACTGATAATGTTTGTGCCGAAAAATGACAAAGAAGTGAGTTTATCGGCTTTGATCGCATCTTCGTCAATTGATGATTGCGGTGGGTTGTCGTACTGATCTTTGGCGTTCCAAGCCACCCATTCACTCGTGTTTGTGCTGAAGTAATAATGGACAACTTCGCGGTGCAATTCTCCTTCTGCATAAACATAATTAATGTATTGAAGCTTAGTGGTATTGTGTCCATCTACAAACTCTAAATTGGAAGGTGCTGGATTTAGGGGATCAGTATTAGTTGCTGGCAAAGTGGTAACTATTTCATTAGTTTGGCGCAAATCTCTTGTAATTCTTTCCAAGGCAATTCGCGCATTTTGATTGATCTCGGCTTTACTAATGTTTCTTCGATATGACTGATAGCTTGTAGCATAAACTTGGTATAAGCTGATTAGCACCAAGCTAGCTAAAGAGATAGCGACAATCACTTCGACTAAAGTTAAACCTTGGCTATATTTTCCGCAGAAAATTCCGCGACAAGCTTGGGCTTGGCTACTTCGATTTAATTGTGGCCATCTGAACATTTTTTTCATCTTGTCCTTCATTATAGTAAATCGTCACAATAATTTTTTTAAGCCCGATATCGGTACCGCTGATTGCAAGATTGGAATCTATTAAGATTATGTCAACCTGTTTTTGATATTGATAAAAAGGGTTAGTATTTTCTAATGATAAATTAGTTTTAATGCCGGTACCCGGAGTTAAACTGTCATAGCTTTTATTCACCTCTTGATCAATTAATCCTTGGGCTAAATTACTGGCTACACTGATTCTTCCGGCCGCTCCTGCCAACCGGCTAGAATTTCCAAAAAACGCAGCTACGCCTAAAACACCGATTGTAAAAACCGTAATGGCGACAATGATCTCAATTATGGTAAGACCTTTTTTCAAAATTTCCTCTTTTAACGAATAGAAATAAAGCCGGCCGGCGAAACGTTAACTACCTTAGTAATTGAGTTTATAGAAAGCGTTAAATTGCCCGAAGAACTTGGGCCGCCGTCGGGAGAAAAAATTATCTGATTGTTTGTGATTGTCTCGCCAAGCGTTAACTGTTCATTGTTTGGTAAGATAATTTGTTTTTGTAATTCTTCATTGGCATCTACTAAGCGGATAATATCGTATGTTGGTGGAATACTTGTTGAGTTAAATCGAATTAAATATTGTTTTTGCTCAGTAATTGATTTTTCTTGAGATTCTCTAAGATCTGATGTTAAGCCTCTAGCCGTTCCATTTAGCCTAATTCCAGGGAGATAGCTACTAACTGTTGGAGTGACAGCGGCCGTCAAAATGCCCATGATGGCGATCACGATAATTAATTCGATCAGCGTGAATCCTTGGGATATTTTTTTGCGCTTTAGATAATTCATGCTAAATTACATTTACCATGCTATAGATAGGCATAATCACGGCGATGATAGCCACACCCATCCCTATACCTATAATAATAATTAAAATTGGCTCAATTAGAGAGGCCATGCTAGCGGTAGTTGCCTCTACTTCTTTATCGTAGAAATCCGCCAACTGACTTAAAATTTCATCGATTTTTCCGCTTTTTTCACCAACCGAAATCATTTGAGAAATCATAATAGGAAATATCTTTTGTTTAGCCAAAGCCTTGGAGAGAGGAATACCGCTTTCGACGTCATTGGAAATGGTGTCGAAAATCGGTAGATAAACTTTATTTCCGACTACAGCTTTATCCGTTTCAATAATCTCAAGCATTGGTAATCCTGAGGCAACTAATGTAGCAGTTGTGCGAGCGAACCTAGCCAAGTAAATTTTCTTTGTTAGGGCGCCAAATATGGGAAATCTAATTTTAACTTGATCTAATACAATTCCGCCGTTACTGGTTTTAGACCATATTCTTACTAGCACAATGATTATGGCGACAGCAAATATTACTGCATACCAATAATGAACGGTAAAAGCACTGATATTCAATAAAACTCTGGTGGGCAGGGGTAAAGGTACACCCATCTCGTCGAAAATAGTTTTCATTTTTGGAACGACAAAGATCAGCATCAAAAGGACAACGCCGAAAAGTGCGCTAACAATTACGATCGGATAAGTCATGGCGCTTTTTACTTTGGTAATTAAATCGTAATCATTCTGCAATTGACTGGCCAGACGGTTTAAGACTTCGTCAAGTTTACCGCTTCTTTCACCAGAAGCAGTAATCGAAACATAGAGCTGGGGAAAAACTTTAGGATGTTTTCCGAATGCTTTTGAAAGTGCCATACCACCTCGAACGTCATTAGTGATATCGGTAATAACCTGAGAGAATTCTTTATTTTCAGTTTGAATTTTCAATGCTTCCAAGGCTTCAATTAAAGGGAGACCCCCTTTGACCATCACAGCTAATTGCTTGGTGAAAATAATTTTATCTTTCAGTGAAACTTTCTTTTTAAAATTAAAGTTTGAAACGTAATTCTTTTTTGCGGTAATTTCTACTACAATTACATCCCTTTGCTTTAACAGCTCTAGAGCCTGTTTTTCATTGGCGGCAACAATTTCACCCTTTTCTTCTTCGCCTTTTTGATTTTTTACCACATAGTTGAAATCCATTTTAGTCCTTTGTGACGCGCCATACTTCTTCTAAAGTGGTCAAGCCGTCGATTGCTTTTAATATGCCATCTTGGCGTAAACTTACCATGCCGTTTTTAATTGCCATATTGTTAATATCTGAACCAGAAGATTTTTTAGCGACGAGTTCTTTAACATTTTCCGCCAATTCAAAAACTTCGAAAATCCCGATTCGGCCTTTGTATCCTGTCTGGCCACAATTGCCACAACCTTTCCCGTGATAAAACTGCAATTTACTCGGTTTTTCTTCGGCTTGGGGTAGATTTTCAATTTCTTTTTTTGTCACATCCATATTAGCTGCGTCAATTTCAATTGGTTCTCGGCAAAATTGACAAATTTTGCGGCAAAGTCTTTGGGCGACTACAACATTTAACGATGAGTTAATCAAAAATGGTTCAATTTTCATATCGACAAAGCGGGGGATTGCGCCAGCAGCGTCGTTAGTATGGAGCGTTGAAAGCACGATATGACCGGTGAGTGCCGAGTGGATGGCCATGTCGGCTGTTTCGTAATCACGAATTTCACCAACCATGATAACGTCGGGATCTTGGCGCAAAATTGAACGCAAACCAGAGGCGAAAGAGAAGCCTATATTTGATTGAATTTGTCCTTGATTGATAGTCGGCATTTTGTATTCAACCGGATCTTCCAACGTCACAATATTTACTTTTTCATTCATTAATTTCTGCAATATGGCGTAAAGCGTCGTGGTTTTTCCTGAACCAGTCGGCCCAGTCGATAAAATCATACCATGAGCTTTAGTGATGTTGTCTTCTAAAATCTTATAGGCGCTACCGCGAAAGCCAAGCTGTTCGAGTGAAATAATGCCGGAAGATTTGTCCAAAATACGAGCCACCACTTTTTCACCATTAACTGTGGGAAAAGTTGAGACACGAAAGTCGACTTCATTTTGATCTAATATTTCTTGGAAACGGCCATCTTGCGGCAGCCTGGTTTCGTCAATTTTCATATTGGCCAAAATTTTTATACGTGAAACCAAAGCCGGTAAAATTTCTACCGGTAAAGAAATAATTTTTCTTAAAATGCCATCAACGCGAAAACGGACAATTACTTCTTCTTCGGTTGGTTCGATATGTATATCTGAGGCTTTTTCTCTTACGGCTCTTCTGATTATTGATTGGGCGATTTTTGCTGCCGGAGCGGTTTCGGTTATTTCTTCAGTTGAGACAGACTCAACTTTTGGTTTTTCTGAATTGTCAGATTTTTTTTCGCCGTCAATTTCATCTGAACCGACTTCGTCGACAATTTTTTTAAGCTCACCGCTGATGCCGGAGTACTGGTCTAAAATATGGTTGATATCAGCTTTGGTACAAATTTTGAGATCAAGTTCTTGACCGGTTTTCTTTTTGATAAATTCCAGGGCTTCACGATCTTCAGGATCAATCATGGCAAGAGTAATTCGGCCATTTTTTTCGCCAATTGGAACTGCTTGGAAATGCCTCGCCACGTGTTCCGGCACGAGCGCTAGAATTTTCTTCGGGATAGTTAGCCCGGACAAATCCTCGTAAGCAATGGGTATGCCTTGGTCCTGATTAGCCTGTGTAGTTTGTGGAATGTCAGTTTGAGAGTTTATATCGGAAGGCAAGTAATTTTTATTTTTAATTGCGTTTGTTAGATCTGGGTGAGGTCTGAACTTTGGTACATTTGAGCCAATGGTAACAATTTTTTGTTTTGGATCTCGGGGATTTAAAACCGTCCGTGAAGGATAGCTCACTATCACAAAATTGCCAAAACCTGGCATTTGAACTTCCCGTCCGGCGTTTAGTTCTTCGGCTATAATGTTTTGAAAATTATTGAGTGCACTTTTAATTTTTTCCGCACTCAAACCTGTCGAAACTTTAATTTGTTTGATTAGTTCGCTCGAAGTCATGCCCCTCCGCTTCTTAAGCTAATCATATCACAAAAATGTCAAAAACTGATAGTGTGATCCATTATCTTTTAACGACTAATTTCCGCCTTGTCTTTTGCGAAAATTGTCTCTATAGTCAGGTTGTGAGTAGCTTTAATTTTAGGAAAAATTATGTCGTTCTATAGAAAATACCGCCCTCAAAAATTCATTGATTTAATCGGTCAAGATCATATTCGCACCACTTTAATCAATGCATTAAGTAGTGGCTCTTTTTCACATGCTTATCTTTTTTCCGGACCCAGAGGTTCGGGCAAAACTTCTTCAGCTAGATTATTAGCTAAAGCATTGAATTGTCAGGGTAGAGTCTTGAATAAAGAATCTTTTGAGCCATGCGATAAATGTTTGTCCTGTAAAGAAATTATGACCGGGGCAAATTTAGATATGATTGAAATTGATGCCGCCTCTAACCGCGGCATCGATGAAATGAGAGAATTAAGGGAAAAAATTCATTTTGCTCCATCGGCTGGCCGCTTCAAAGTCTATATCATTGATGAATGTCATATGCTTACGAAAGAAGCGTTTAATGCACTTTTAAAAACATTGGAAGAACCGCCGGCACATGCCATTTTTATTTTGGCGACAACTGAAATTCATAAAGTGCCGCCAACGATTCTTTCCAGAACGCAAAGCTTTGAATTTAAAAAAGCCTCTCAAGAAGACATTATTAGTTTGCTTAAAAAAATAGCCAAAGCTGAAAAGCTAAATATAGAAGATCAAGCTTTAGGATTAATCGCCAGACTTTCATTTGGTGCTTATCGAGACGCATTAAGTATGTTAGATCAGGTAGGCTCTTTGCAAATCGACGAAAAACACCAAATTTCACTTTCCGAAGTGCAAGCGGTTTTGGGTCAAACAGCCGAAGGTTTGGCTTGGGAATTTTGTGAAAACTTAGCGAAAAACAATCGTTTAGCCCTAATGGAGCTGGTTGAAAAAATATACTTTGAAGGTAAAGACTTGGAAAACTTTATTACCCAAGTCATTACTATTTTTAGAGTAGTTTTACTAAAAAAAGCTGATCTTAACTTAGATTCCGAAGCCTCGAAAGAAGATTTAAAAAAGATCGCCGAGATGGCCGATCTACTTTCGCTTGAGAAAATCGTTTTAATTATCGAAAAACTGTCCGAAATAATAGGTAAAGTGAAAACTTCCATTTTAGGCCAGCTGCCTTTGGAAATGGTAGTATTCGAACTAACTTCGAATCAAGAAATAGCCGTTAAAAAAGAGGTAGTTCAGGAAATAAAAGCGGAACCCGAAATTTCCATTCCAGCAGAAATAAAAATTACTTCCCCAGTTATTGAAATGAAGGCGCCTGTTGTTAACTCTGATCCCGTGATAAACAAAGAAAGTAATGAATCGATCACAGGAGCAAAAGCGCCAACGCCAAGCGTCGATTTTGACAAGTGGCCGGACGTAATAACAGAGGTGAAATCTCAGAATAATACTTTAGCCGCTTTGCTTGGTGGTACGGTAGTCCAAAAAGTTTCTTCCAATCAAATAGATTTGGCAGCTCGATTTAAATTTCACGCCGATCAAATTTGTAATAAAAAGAACTTAGTTATAATCGAAGCAGCGGTGTTAAAAATTGCCGGTATTCCTTATAAAGTCGACTGTATTGTGGATAAAAACTTAGAAATAAAAAAACCCGTCGAAGTGGAAGAGGCGATATTAAATAATGCTAAAGAAGTTTTTGAATTGTAAAAGCTCTATAAAAAACTTGAAAGATCTAATTAAATTTAAATGAAGCAATGATCTGGTCCAAGGTGCTAATTTCTTCCTCGCTGATTTTGCCTGTGCCATAGAAACTAACAGAGAGGGCGTCGATGTTTTGCGGATCATTGTATGTGGCGATATAGAGAGTAGTGCCTTCTAAATTTTCGCCCCAATTTCGTTTAAAAGTTAGTTTGCCGGCGGAAATATCTTTGGCGTGATTGGCAGAATATTCCTCAAAGCCGGTGGCAACAGTTGGGTTATCAAATCTAAATTCAATGCCGGAGGGAGAAACGATTTTGACAGTTTCTTGAGAAAATTTTGCATTCGGCGTAGCTTTTTCATCGGTTGAAGAGGTCACCGTCCAACTGCTTGGGTAGCTAAAGTTAAAGCTAAAGCCGGTCTTACTAAAATTTTTTAAACTGGTTGTTGTGTCGCTCGGTGTGCTGCTGTTTTTTTCTACAGGTTCGCTCGATGGTTCGGTTGTGGTCGAAAACGAAGCCTTGGGAATATCCTCAACAACTTTAGGATTTATCTGACACCAAGCCAGCCAACCGATTCCGATAAGAACGGCGGCTGCAACGACGATTAAGATTAAACTAAACCATTTTGAGATTATTTTTTTGTTTTGTTTCATGTTTTAATTGTAACGTAGTTTATCCCCACTATCCACACTTTCCACAGCCTTGACGCTACTAGAACAAAAGCATAATGATAGTAATGCACAGATTAAGTTAAGGATCTCAAATTATGGCAAATGATATAGCAAAAATTCCGCCCCAAAATGTTGAAGCCGAGCAATCAGTTCTCGGTTCTCTTTTGTTGGATAAAGATGCTCTCTTAAAGATTGCGGATTTTTTAAAGCCGGACGATTTTTATCGATCCGATCACGGCGATATTTATCGAGCGATTTTAAAACTTTATGAAAAACGCCAGCCGATCGATGTTGTTACTTTAACTGATCTTTTAGAGAAAGATAAAAGGTTAAAAGAAATTGGCGGCGCATCTTATTTGGCGACGCTAGTGAATTCTGTGCCGACAGCAGCCAACATTGTGACCTATGCCCAAATTATTCAGCAAAAGGCGACACTACGACGCTTAATTTCCGCCGCCACCACCATCGCCCAATTAGGGTACGACGAGACGACGGAAATTGAATCAATTTTGGATCAAGCGGAAAGTTCACTTTTTGGCGTTTCACAAAATTATATCAAACAATACTTTACATCGATCAAAGATATTTTGTCCGATAGTTTTGAGCGTATCGATAAACTGCATCGTGACAAAGGGACATTACGCGGCGTTCCGACAGGATTGCGAGATTTGGATAATTTGACGGCTGGTTTGCAGCAATCCGATTTGATTATTTTGGCCGCACGTCCTTCCTTGGGAAAATCATCGTTTGCTCTAAACATTGCTGACCACGTGGCTTGTGACGAAAAAGTGCCAGTCGGAATTTTTTCCCTTGAAATGAGTAAAGAACAGGTGATTGATCGTTTGCTTTGCAGCCGTGGCTCAGTGGATTCGTGGAAACTGAGAACCGGCAATTTGGACGATGAAGATTTCGGCAAATTAAACTACGCGATGGGAGTACTTTCCGAAGCGCCAATTTTTATCGATGATTCACCGATTGTGAACGTAATGGAAATTCGCACCAAGTGCCGCCGTCTTCAAGCCGATCATGGCTTGGGCTTAATCGTCATCGATTACCTGCAGCTATTACAAGGCACTTCCAAACAATCCGATAGCCGCGTGCAGGAAGTTTCAGAAATATCCCGTAATCTAAAATCCTTAGCTCGTGAATTAAATGTGCCAGTGATGGCTTTATCTCAACTTTCTCGCGGAGTGGAGCACCGAGATAACAAACGCCCGATGCTTTCCGATTTGCGTGAATCAGGTTCTATTGAACAAGATGCTGATATTGTTATGTTTCTATATCGCGACGATTACTATGATAAAGAAACCGAAAATCAAAATATTGCCGAACTTTTAATTAAAAAACATCGTAACGGTCCAACCGGCGACATTGGTCTCTTCTGGAAACCAGAGTATATGAAATTCATGACCTTAGATAAAAAACTTCAATCATCTGAATAGGTCATGAATTAGTGATTATTTTATGACGCTGGACAAGAAACTTCAGTCTTCGGAGTAAGGTCATAAATTGTATTTTTAATTTTATGACGCTGGACAAAAAGCTGCAGTCCAGCGAATAAACTTGCGCTAGCTGACGACATCAGGCAAAACGCGAGGTCCTCTTGATTGAAATTGTTAATTGATATACAATAGTTTTGGTTTTTTAGGAGGTGAGTTAATTGTTTCGAAACGACGATTTCACTTCTATCGGCCGCATTAGGTCAGCTCGTCGTCCGTTATTATCTCGAGAGCAGGAAAGAAATTTGATACTCCGAATCCGGGGAGGCGATCAGGAAGCTGCAGCCATTTTTCTGGATTGCAATGAAGGTTTGGTAGTCAACTTTGCTGCGAGATCTCCAAGGATAGGTATGTCATTTGGAGATATTTGCCAGGCTGCTCGGTTGGGTATACTAAAAGCGATCGAAGACTTCGACCTTAATAAGAACTTAAGATTTTCCACTTGGGCAACCTGGAAGATGATGGCAGAGTTAAAGATCCATGCCCACGACTGTCGTGAATCGGATTTGCCTTCACTCGATGATCCATTCTCAGACGTTGAGATCGAACCTGAGGCGTTTGAGCTTGATGTTTTAGATAATGACGTGATTCGAACTATAATTTCTGAAGCTTTAATGAGGCTTGAGTCTAAAGAACGAGAATATCTTTATCTTCGTTTTGGTTTCGATGATAATGAGCCGATGACACAGACGGCTATCGGCAAGCACGAAAATATCACCAGAGCGGCTATTTCAAAACGTGAGGTCAAGATGTTGGACAAATTGAGACGTGATAAATTTCTGCGTCAAAATTTTGAACATCTCTTAGACTCTAACGAGTCTGAAATGGTGCTAGCTGCATAATCAATACCGTGTTTTACGCGGTATTTTTATTAAGGTGGCTTGACAAGCTCGTCAAAATGCTGTACAATAGTATAATTGATACTTAATAAATTAAGTATCAATGCGGAAATTTGCTTCACAAATTATAATCATGGAATTGATGAATTGATAGATCTTTAAAAAAGGAAGGGAATAGACGGTGAGGAGAAAAGTTCAAGGAGGGACCTCGAGCTTTTCCTCTTACCGTATTTATATATAGTAGGAGAACGGGTTTAGTTAGGTGGTCCTTATTGAAGATGAAAATCTGTGATAGGGACAAAGCCAAATACTTTGCCCACATCATAGGGGCGCGACGATCGGTTTATAATTAAAATTAATGGACCGCATCTCGATCGCGCCTTTTAATTTACTATAATATTCTTGTTGTAGCGGCGCGCAGTTGCGCGCCTTTTTTGTAAAAAGTTTCAATTATATGATTGACGGTCAGATTAGAATATGTTAATAATATATTGATTGTCGAACGTGAAAAATCTGGGGGTTGGAAGATGCGTATAAACAGACGTAAAGATCTTATGGTTTTGGAAGATTGTCTAAGTGGGGCTGAGACCGAAAGCAAGCAACTTGTGAGAGAGCTTGCTGAAATACGCAGCCGGATGCAGACGCTATCACGGGAAATCAAAGAAGGCCGAGCCACTTTGGGCGGACCAATCATCGACTTTTGCGTTGCAACTTTCATTGGTAAACGTGAAGAGGCAATGGCCAAGATTCCGCGCTTACTGCGGAGAATCCGCCGACATATCGGACAGTTTCTCTTTATCGAGCATCCGGCATCAAGTACATTGCCTTCAATCCTCTCGGTGATCACTTCGGAAAAGCCGGTTCTCTACAATTCAGACGGTTTGATGAATTTGGTAGGACCTGCCGTCAAGATGAACGGTGTCGAGAAATACTCACATATCAGACTGACGCATACTGACCTATTCAATTACCTGACGTGGCTGGAGCGGATGCGAACCGAGACGGATAATCGACGACCCGATGGTAATGAATGCGCGATTTTTATCGGCAATTCTGCCGTAGTTCGAAGATTGCTAGAGCGTGATGGCACTGCCAACATTCTAAACCTTTATCATCTTGGAAAGATGTTAGGGATAGATACGAGTGAGTGGCCAGCGGTTAACGAGCAACTTGAGAGCGAACGCGGTTGGGCTAGGCAGGGTGTGGAAGGATATCGACGACGGGCCGAAGAGAGAAGACAACAAATTGAAGCCATTGAGCTCGCGTTCATAAGCTCAGCTGGTGGGGACGAGTACGTCACGATCCCGGTAAGAATCAAGACGGCTAGGACCGAACTTGAGGAAGCAAGCATTGGACTCAATGAGGAACTCGCAAGTCTAAGAGGCCAGATATTCAGAGCCCAACAGGTCGGGCTCGATCTATAAGGAATAATCTATTTTATCCCGGAGAAATCCGGGTTTTTCAAAGCCAGGAAACCCCGTATGTAAGCGGGCGTCGTCTGGTTTTTTTAGCCCGCTGGAATGCGGGGATGAATGGCTTCCGCTCAAAATGCTCGCATTTTGATAAACTGTAAGCTGTGCTTGCAGCTCCCTAAAGAAACCCGGCTGGAGCGAAGCGGAGTCCGGGGAGTCTCATTCTTTAGACCGCCGAGCGAGCTTTTTCCTTTCCTCAAATTTTGATACAATGCCTTTGCAATGGAAAATGAAAATATTTTAACTGGGCTCAATGTCGATCAGAAAAAAGCTGTGCTTCAAACCGAAGGGCCGGTTTTGATATTGGCTGGTGCGGGCTCTGGTAAAACCAAAGTTTTGACGCATCGAATCGCCTATTTAATCCGTGAGAAAAATGTTCATCCTCAAAATATTTTGGCGGTCACTTTTACTAATAAAGCCTCCGAGGAGATGAAAAAACGTATCAATCATTTATTGGGGGAAAAAGCGCCGGTTAACTCCTACAGACAAGTTGTTTCATTGCTTCCTTGGATGGGGACGTTTCACTCCATTTGCTGCAAGATTTTGCGCCAAGAAATTCACAATATCGAATTCAGACGAAGCTTTGTAATCTATGATTCCGACGAATCTTTGGCGGCCATTAAAAATGCGATGGATGAATTGAATATTGATAAAAAACAGTATAGTCCAAAAACTATCAAGAATTTTATTTCCGGCGCTAAAAATGAACTTATGAATCCTAAAGAATATGCCAAATATTCCAAGGGTCATTTTGGCGAAGTAGTAGTCCGAGTCTATATCCAATACCAAAAAGAATTGAAGAACGCTAATGCCTTGGATTTCGATGATTTACTAGTTAAAACCGTCGAGTTATTTACAAAGTTCCCCGAAATTTTAAAACGGTATCAGGAATTATTTCGTTATATTTTAATCGATGAGTATCAAGATACTAATACGGTCCAATATCGTTTGGTCAATTTGCTTTCAGAAAAATACAAAAATATTTGTGTGGTGGGCGACGACTTTCAGGCGATTTATGGTTTTCGAGGCGCTAATTTTAAAAATATTTTAGATTTTGAAAAAGATTATCCGGAAGCCGTGGTGATTAAAATGGAACAGAACTATCGGTCGACTAAAAATATTTTGGAAGCGGCCCAAAGTGTGATTGAGCGAAACACTTTAAGAAGTGAAAAGAAACTTTGGACTGAAAACGAAGAGGGGATGCCAGCCTCTGTTTATGAAGCAAACAACGAACTCGACGAAATTGAATTTGTGAAAAATGAAATTGTGGCTTTTTCACACATGAATTCACTAAACGATTTTACGATCCTCTATAGAACCAATGCCCAATCACGTATTATTGAAGAGTTTTTTTTACAAAACCGAATTCCCTATCGCTTGATTGGCGCTTTGCGTTTTTATGACCGAAGAGAAATCAAAGATATTTTGGCTTATTTAAAAGTGATCCATAACGAATCGGACAAAGTCTCTTTGCGTCGCATTATTAATACCCCAACTCGTGGGATAGGGGAAAAAACGGCGGCTGCGTTTGATTTAGAAAATCCGAAAATTAAAGTCTTCATGCAAATGATGGAAAATTTCCGTAATGCGGCAAAAGAAAAAAAAATTGATGAATTAATCGATGAAGTCACTCGCGAATCAGGTTACAAAAATTATATTTTAGATGGAACTGAAGAAGGGGAGAGCCGTTGGGAAAATATTGAGGAATTAAAATCGGTAGCGCAAAAGTCTGAATCCTTGGAAGAATTTTTGGAAAATGTAGCGCTGGTTTCCGATGTTGATAATTATAATAAAGACGCTGAAGCTGTGACACTGATGACCTTGCATAATGCTAAAGGACTCGAGTTTCCGATTGTTTTTATGGTCGGAATGGAGGAAGGTTTGTTCCCCCATTCCAATTGCTTGGCCGATCCAAACGAAGTCGAAGAGGAACGCCGCCTTTGCTATGTCGGCATGACGCGCGCACAGAAAAGATTATATATGACTCACGCTCGTTGCCGCATGATTTTTGGTACGACATCCGCCAACATGCCCTCGCGATTTTTAAGCGAAATACCAGAGTACCTTATCGAAAGAATATGAGTGTGGTGAAATCCCGAGTGGTTGATCGAAAGAATTAAAAAAATTGATTTAATTTGTTAGAAAAGTTATTCTAGAGATAAGTAAATTTAAGTAGGAGGGCATAAAATGTTCAAGAGCAAAAGAGCAAAAATCTTGTTATCTATCTTCGTTGTACTAATACTCGTTGGTGCCGGATTTGCAACTAACGCTATACTTAATGGAACCCTGTCTACTTTTGCTGCCAATCGGGACGGAGGCAGTAGACCTTCTAATAAGATGGGGGTTGGTACGATAACTGGAAATGTAACAAGCAATGACGGCCTCTCGCATGACTACACTGTCTTTCTGTTGAAAAAACAAGTGGGCGGTGGTTATGCTGGCTCAGGGAATATTAAAACAAAAGGTAGTTATACATTTAGTAATGTGGCAACGCCGGCAACATATCGGGTTATGGTCTATATGTCTTCCGATTGTGCAGTAGGCGGCGGCGCTGGTTCTCCTGAAGTTTTTTTAAATGCCGGAAGGACTGAAACAATAAAAACTTTAAAACTTATTTCATTGCCTTATATTAAAGGTCAGATGACAGTGAACGGCAAGCCTCCGGTTAAGTCTACTCTTAACGCCAGTCCAAAGATTTCCTTAAAAACCAATAATATCACGGTGGCTAGCATGTCCCCGGATGCAAATGGGTACTACAAATTTTCATGCTTGGCAGGCGGTGGAAATTATAATGTAAGCGCAGCTTTTAATGATAATACTCAGAAACCAATCGCTAAATACGGGGCAGCTTATGATGTTAAACTTTTGAGTTTGCCTGGGTCAATCATCGATTTTAAGTTTTAAAATCAAAAATACAATACAAAAGACACGGGAAACCGTGTTTTTTGTATTCTCGGATTGTCGATTGAAATTTTACTTTATTCTGTTAGAATCATAAGTAGCTACTTTATTTTCAAGAGGTTGAATATCCTGTCGGCTTGCCGCAGGAATGAAAGCCTTTCTTGCTAAGCAAGATTTGCTTTTTAAAACAAGCTTTTCCTTTACTAATACTTGGCAAACTGATTGCAAGGAAGCTTAATGGGAGTAAATATTTTACCCATACTTTTTGTTTTCTGGATGGTTTTCCATCCGTTTCAACAAGTTGCCGGAACTAATGATGTTAAAGCTGACCCAAATCATCCAGTTGAGGTTTTTTATGCCGGAGCCAATTTAACGAATCTCCAAGATATGATCTCGGCTTCCGATTTAACGGTTTATCCGGAAGATAAAATTGAAGCCTTTCCCGATCCTTCACTGGGAGTTGGCAGTAAAATTACCGTTACTCGGGCGACTCCAGTTCTAGTGGTGGACGCCAAAAAGTCATACACCTATCGCACATGGCAGACAAATATTGCTGATCTGTTAACTGAAAAGAAAATCGAGTTACTGGGTAAAGATAGTATCACGCCGATCGAAACAACCCCAATATCTTATGCTTTAGATATTACAATTACGCGAGTGGCGGAAGTAGAAGTAACGGAAAAAGAATCAATTGATTATAAAGTGACAAAGAAAAATTCTGTGGATTTGGAAAAAGGCCAAACACGAATCGAGACAAAAGGCGTTAAAGGTTCGAAAGACGTACTATATATAGTAAAGCGCATTGACGGTGAGGAAGTTTCGCGAGTGGTAAAGAGTATTACAGTGACACAAGAGCCGGTTACGGAAGTTCAAATTATCGGTATCGGGCCGCGTTTGGCCAAATCTGGTCCTTACAAAGACACAATTAATGCAGCAGCAAAAAAATATTTAATCAATGGTACGGCGCTCATGTGTTTAATGTTGAAGGAGTCGGGCGGCGGCGCTGATACAGGGTATCCAGATGCTCAATACAGGGGTTTGTTTCAATATGAAGAAGGATACTGGGTCTCGGCTTCAGCGAAAGCCGGTTATAGCGGCGCCAGTATTTATGATGCCACTGCTCAAATTTATACGACGGCTTACGAATTAACTCATGGCCAATCACGTCGATGGCCACCATACGCAGGATGCGCAGATAAATAATTGATCGGAATAATATGTTTAAACTAGTTTGAGTACAAAATTTTATGTTTAAAATTAAAAAACAATTAGGACAGAATTTCTTAAAAAATCCCGAAGTCGTCACCAAAATAATTGAAGCGGCGGAAATTAAAGCCGACGATAAAATTATTGAAATCGGTCCGGGAACAGGCATTTTAACCGAAGCGTTGATCAAAACTGGCGCGGCTATCTTTGCGGTGGAAAAAGATTACGATTTAATTACGACTCTTAAGAGAAATATTGGTGAGCCTAAAAATTTAAAAATAGTTCATCAAGACGCTTTGTGGTTTGACCTGTCTTTGTTTGAAACCGGTAAATTCAAAGTTGTCGCCAACATTCCTTACAACATTACTTCGCCTTTGATCCGTAAATTTATTGAAGGCGAGATAAAACCAGAGTCAATGGTTTTGATGGTTCAAAAAGAAGTGGCAGAAAGAATCTGTGCTGCGCCAGGCAATTCCGAGCGGGGACTACTGACTATAATAGTAGAGTTTTACGCTGACGCGGAAATTGTTCTGCAAGTGCCGAGAAAAGATTTTTATCCGGTGCCAAACGTTGA
>Ga0209318_1000315_pt1 | contig 48927 bp, 78 predicted proteins | sample RifGroE1_FD_183999 | JGI IMG/M metagenome (GOLD analysis project Ga0209318, IMG submission 183999) | Groundwater microbial communities from Rifle, Colorado, USA - Groundwater E1 (SPAdes) (version 2) | ecosystem: Environmental > Aquatic > Deep subsurface > Groundwater | place: Rifle, Colorado... | reverse complement strand
CCATAAGAATTTTCTGACAAATGAATGGCATTTTCTCTTACTGGCTCAAATACATTTTTATTGCAATATATCCGCATTGAATTATCCTCAGAATCTTTTACTTTATTAACTGTAAATACTTCATATTGATTAAAATTTGCAACCATTCTACGCAAGGACTGAGGCAATCCACCAAATTCAAATTCTGCCGAACCCATATAATCCATACTTAACAACGAGTCAATACCAACAATATTTTCAATCTTAACATCTTTGAATTTTGCTCGTTGAACCAACCAAGGACTTTTAATTTCTTGAGTTTTCATTTAAATTCCTCCTTAAATATTTAGTGAATGAAAGACTGTTTTTAAGCCATTTGAGAAACTTTAATGGTATTCATCAATATTTGAAAAGTAAGGTTGATCTTATCTCCAGAAACATTTTCATTAAATAACAATAGATTAAATTCTTTTACCAAGTCGTTCATCATTTTCTGCTTACATGCTCTACGATATTCTTCGCTTAATTCTTTAATATCCATTTTTACCATCCTTCTTTCTCCTCAAATTTAATTATATAACCACTACATGTTCTGCACTCATCACATTCAAAGCAAGTTTTGCCTATACAACAATTATAACATACCTTGAACTTAAGGTTAGGATCTGTTATTGAATTGTTCTTACATTCGGCGCAAGTCATAATTTTCACTCCAATCAATGTTATATTTTAATTGTTGTATACTAATTATATTATATAGTATTAATAATTAGTATACAACAAATTTATTTATACGCCTAACTTATTCCTGCGAATTCCTTATAATATTGTTTTCTATACATCTCAGCATCCCTCCCTGCCTCATGAACATCGGTATATAATTTACCAACTCTAAACCTTATATTATCTACACAAAGCATAATTATGTACTTATTGGTATCTTTATCAAGAATCACATTCCTATAGCCAGTAGTATTATTAACATTCTTACCATTTCTATTTCTACTGTTTTTAGGATTATCCGTCACTCTAAGATTTATTTTTCTATTATCTAATGAGCTATGTTCTTCGTGTCCTATATGATCTACATATGTACCTTTTGGAGCATTTGTTATTTCTCTATTTAAACAATGAGTTTTTGTTCTTGTTTTACCATTCTCATCCTTATAATATTCGATAGCTTTAGCATAATAATCTTTAATACTATCATCCCAACCAGCACTCCAACTCAAATTTTGTTCTATAAGTCTGGGTAAGTCCTCTGTATCTATGTAACCTTCCATGATTATTTCGTCCATTCTGTTTGTAAAGTATATTGTTGTGGTATCACCATTAATCTTATATTGATTGAATCCTTTGTATTTTCTTATACAACCACAAGACCTTTTACCTGATAATAATTCTTTCGCTGTAGTTATGTAATTGTTATTCCCACATCTACACTCACACTTATAATATTCAACATCTTTTCTTTTTGCTTTTTTATTATAGTCCCTCTCTATTACTTTTAATTTTCCGAACTCTTGACCTGTTAAATCGTTTATATTTATCTACTCCTTCTATATTATTTTATTATTAGATATTACAATAAATACGTCACAAGCAATTTTCATCACATCCTTTCAATCGTCCTAATTACCTTAAGATTAACTCCTTTATAAAGTAATCTTAAAAACATCAATATGGTTAATATTGACATAATCATATAACATATCTTTTAATCTATTCCTTCTAGTAACCCCTAATATTTTACCGGAAATTCTATGAGAAGGGATATCAATATTCTCACAACAAGATATTAAATCAATATTAAATTTTCGTTGTTTAAACCAATCACTTTTTAATATCTTCTTAATCAAATCTTCTTTGGTAAAAACGTCTTCTAATTTAATAATAATGCTCAATCCTTTCTAGTTTATCAAGCACAAATCTTCATTCTTTCACCCTTAGAAATATACAAATTACAGTTTGGCCTCTCTTTTGATTTCTGCCTTTTGTTTTGAACAACAAAATTTTTACCTTCATTAAATCTAGGAAAATGAAGTAAGAATACTGACAGTCTTATATCTTTCTGAATATCATAAAATTCATTTGTGATATCGTATGTAGTGCCATCTACTTCATAAACATACACCTTTTCAATAATAGTATTATATCTTGAGTGTCTATTGATCATGAGTTTATTTGTCAATTTGTCTCTCCATATTTTTTGCATAAATTATCACTCCTTAAATTTAAATTATAGAAAAACCCTATAAGACCAATCTGTAGCTTTCCTTTCTGCATCATTCTTGTACTCAACACAAGAAGATTTAGAAGATTTGTATTTCCCTTTTAATGTCTCCTTTAACTCTTTAATAACTCCTTCATTCCAAATTAGATAGAATTCTTTGTTTGTCCGTACATACCCTCTTTTCACCCATTTCTTGAAAGTACCATTGTTATTCCAAGATACTTTATTTACAATGCCGAATTCAGTAATTGTGTTAATTTCAATTTCTTCATAATAAAATCCTTTCTCATTCTCGTATAGCCTAACTTCCACTTTTGAATCTTCTAACATTTATGTATCACTCCTTAAAATTATTTATATCTTATTATACAATAAAAACGGCTGTATTGCAATAAGAATACAGCCGATTAAAATATTTATTTTTATAATTTAACCTTTGAATTTATACTCTAGTTTGGTCTTAATTGTTTGTCCTTTATTATAATAATCTAATATTGTTTTTGCATATTTTAAATCTCCTTTTGCACTTATATCACTGTCGCCAATTCTTTTAATCATTAATGGTTGAATTTTACTCAGATTCTTAATAAATATTCTATCATTGATTTCATCTTTGTATACTTTAACAAATAGGTGCATTCCTCCAAGAATATGTTTGTCAAGAGAAGATGATATACCTTCCCAAGATCCTTTAATTAATGTTAGAATTTTAGTTAATCCATCTTCATGTAATTCATCGTATATCTTTTTGATTTTACTTACTGCAATGATTTTATTGTCTCCTTTTGATTTAGAAAAAGATAATTCCAAACCAACCTTTTCAACAGCATGTTTAATGTCAGTAATTTTTTCATCTTTCGCTTCTACTAATGCTCCCATCTGATAAATAATATCAACTCTAGTTGCTCCTTCATATTGTTCAGCGAATAATCTTGCCTCATCCTCATATGTAAGACCATAATGAACTTCACAAGGAACCATACATTCTTTACTATTGTTAATAATCTTCAATATCATTAATCGATGCTGACCGTCATAGACATGATATTTTCCATCTCTGAAACTTACCTTAATAGTTCCAAGTTTATGAACATTAAACTTCTTTACGATATCTTGGACTCTTTTATGATTAATAACTCTTTGATAAGCTACCCCAGAGGTTAAACTTTTTGATGAAATGAATTGCAATTGGGGCATTTGATTAATCTCCACATTGTTCATAGTTAATACATTTGCCATTTTACATCAATCTCCCTTAATATAGTTTATTTTTTAATTTATTGGTTGTGATTTCAATATTATCAATTGATTTTAATAAACTGGTTTTATTGATTAAATCTATGTCTTCGTAAGTTTCAATACTATTTGTGTATCTACTTACAGAGCAAATAAATGAATTAATGGCTGCTTCAATTTCCATAACTATAGTTTCATAGTCATAATCATCTACACTCTTGTTTGGATTCTTTATATCAGCTTCTAAAGCATACATATCAACTCCTTTAAATATATCTACTTTCTTTTCAACTGGATTGTTGTGACAATCTCTACATTCTGCCCTACCATTATAGAACTCTAATAATATTTTACTTTTTCCACATTTGCTACATATTTTTTCTTTTTCTTCTTCTTTCTTTTCTTTCTCACTTCCTCTCATGCCATCATTTACGATACCTAAGTCTTTTCTAATCGCTTGAATTGCTTTTTGAACTGACACCTCCTTATTTATAACTTTATCTTTTAATTCATTTGATATCATATCTAAAGATTCTAATTCAGATAAATCTTTTGCTCCTCTAACATTATTATTTAGAACCATAGTTAGAAATTCAGCATCTTTTGTATTACCTTGGTCTTTTAACTCATCAATCTTTTTTACTGCTGGTTTTGCACGTTCATAAGTTCTACCAGAACCAAGGCCAACTCTTTCAGCTAATATATCTCTTGATTTTCCTTCCTCAGCTTGTGGACCGCTGTCCCTAAGTTGGGGAGTATTTCCTCCTGTACTTGTCGCTTGTCTTTTTCTTGCTTTTTCTTTTTCAATATTTTCCCACGCCTCAATTTCTTTCATTCTTTGATGGTTTGTTTTCTCCCTATTTTGATTTTCTAAAAGTAGTCTCTCTAGTTCTTCATTTTCATCTTTGAAAGTCAATATCTCACAAGGTAATTCATTTATTTTTAGAAATAAACAAGCATAATATCTTCTATGCCCACTTATGATCACGTTACTTTGATTAATAATCAGTGGTTTAATGAAATTACTTTTCTTAATTGAATCTGCTAATTCTTGAATATCTTCATTACCGTAGATACCTTTATTTAAAGAATGAGGAATCAACCTATCAATATCAATATTCACAACTTTAAGCTCCCTTTCTCTCTTCGGTAAACTTCAACAAACTGTTATGAGCTAACTCAATTCTATGAGATATTTTATCCTTATTCGTACTACCTTGACCGCAATACTTAGCATATTCACATTCTGGACTATATTCTCTTATAAAAGAGTTAACCCAATTTCCGAATTTTTCTAATGGAACATCCAATTCTATTGCAGTTTTTAAAGTCATTGCAAATATAGGAATATTAATTTTTTTAATCTGTCGATGTTTTTCATGAAATAAATTATTTAACACAGTAAACAGATCAATACATTTTTTTAAATCGTCTTCTTTGTGATTAACTCTGTAATGTTCTGCAAAATCAACTACATCATCATTGTTAAAAGTTTTATATTTGTATCCAGTTAACAATATGAGCGTTTGTAGAATACAGGTTTGATCTTCCCCTCTTTTTAATTGATTAGGAGTAAAATAAGCTTTGTTTTTAAAGAAGTCTAATTCTAAAACTTCATCAATAAATCTTGCTAATCTATCACCTAGTTTTGTTCTGGTTTTTTGATCTTTGGTTAGGGCTGTCCCATTGTTTAACCGATAAAAAATTTCCTCAATTTCATCTTCTGAACAATCATCAAAAATATACATTAATAAACTAGCAGATTCAAATTCTTCTCTTGCTTCTTCTGGTAGTTCTGAAAACTTCATTCCTCCAACATCATAAATTTCTTTATCAATAATTACTTCAGGTAATGTTTTAATTAATTTCCATTCATTTTTCATATAACTACTTAAAATAGTAAGACGTTGTTTTCCGTCTAAAATGGAGTATCTGTTACTTTCGTCAGGATCTTGAACAGCATATAGTGGGGGAACTGGATAGTCACATAATAAACTATGTATTAATAAACTTTTTTGCTCATCAGACCATTGATCAGACTTTCTTTGAATTGGATGATTAAATAGTATATCTCCTTTGTTTATGTTTGATACTAACTTTTTCACAATCATTGACACACTTACCTTTTTCAAATCCTCACCTCATTAAATTTTATTTGTGTCTTTAGTATAAACTAAATAAATAATATTGTCAACATATTTATGGAATCTCATGATCGAAATTTTAAATAAATACTACCAAATAAAAATAACATTTTATGATAAATTATTTACGTTTTCTGCTCGTTTATTGCATTCGTGGATTGCTTTTGTTAACCCAACCTCGCCTGTATATCCAATAATTGCACATCTAGTAGCATGAGTGATACCATTTTTATAAACTTCATACCAGCTTTTTTCTTTACATACCCAATAATCACCATTCTCATATAGAATATCTTCTTCTGTCATATTTATTCATCCTCCTAAATTTATATTAATAAATATGCTTTCATATATAATTCATGATCAAAATCAATAAGAGAATAACAATCTATGCGTAATTCTTTAATTTGTTTCATGGATAAAGGAGTTACCGATTCTCCCATAAGTAAATATATTCTACCATCTTTCCCTTGATAAATATTGAAATATCCTTTAATCATTCCATCACTTGTTTTATAAGTAAATTGATTATCTTTAGGTATTTTCATAATAAATTCCTCCTAATAATTTTATTAAAAAGTTCATGCAATAAATTCTGAGTTGTGTTATACAAATATTGGTAAATACATAATCACACTAATTTATGCTTCAATAAAAACCTAATTTGCTTATCCGTCAAATCATCAATATCTAAATCTATAATCCTTTCATCACTTCCAATTTTAAACCAACCTAAGACCTCCAATAATCTTTCTGCACACCAAGGATGAGTATTGGTTAAAGGATCAATGATATTAAAACTAATCTCATTCCAATCTGCAATTTCTTCAGCCTTTTTATAATGAGAAAGCAAATTGAAAGTGCTGTAAAATTTACCTTCTGGAGATAACCATCCGTTCATTTGTTCACTCTCCTTTAGATTTAATTTAGCAACCAATACTATGATATAAACCCACCAACACTATATACCATGCTGTTATATGCTCTGCTGTTATAGCGAATATGGGCTTAAATCACTAGCACAGATTATTTATATAAACTTAAAACCTATTGAAAAATGTTCTGTACCTGCTTCACAATCCCCTTCAGGAACAACATTCATTTTATCAGGATCGAAAGTTAAATCATAATCTTCTGAATCAAGTAATAAGTTAATTACATTCCCTGATATATTATCTCGAATAGCGTCACCAACTTGAACAGAAAATCCATTTTCCCATGTTGCATAATATCCAAATTCATAGGCATGTACTGCAATTTCTACTGGTTTGTTTTGATTCGCCTTTAGCCAATTATAAAATTTATCATGATTTGACATTAAGATCATTCCTTTCCATCAATTAAATTTTACTTTTTATGCTAATCATTTCATTATAGTAATGTTATTAAACTCATCTTTTGAAACATCTTCACCATACTTATCTACTAAATATTCATAGAATTTATCAAACCTTTCATTGACTTTCGGCAACCAATTAATAAACAGAGACTTTGGTTGATTTTTGACAGTAAAATCACCTCTCCAATCTCCCCATCCTCTAACCATACTACTAGCGGTATATTCACCTTTTTTAAATCCGGCAGAGATTAAATCTTTTGTGACCGCTATAGATGTTTTTAATTTTCTACCACCAACAAATATTTGATATTCAAGCTGTTTAATTTGATCATTATACTTTGTAATTTCTGCATAAAGTTTGTTAACATTTCTTTTATACGTGGATTTCATGCCTGGATTTGAGATAATTTTACCTTTATATTCATATATTCTCTCTTGATTGCGTTCTATAGTCCCCTGAATTGATTTAATTTCATGTTGCAATTCCTCAATCGTTAAGAGTTTAGCCATAATAATCATCCTCCCTGTATTGTTATACCACCTAGCAGGATTGTTACAAACCTTGCTAACGCTCTGAGCTTAAGGTCTTTTTTGACTGGCTCAAACTAGTATTATTCTAAAATATCAGAGTAAAACACTTCTTTAATTTCGCTATATGAAATAATTTTTGTATTTTCTCCATTTGTTAATGTTAAATCATAGTCACACAATGCTGTCACCTTTCCAATGTAAGCATCTGGTCTAATGTTAGTGAATATTTTTAGCCATGTTACCCCTTCTCTAACTGGCATTTCTAAACCTGTTTCACCTACGAATACAATTGATTTTTCAAATGTTTTTAATTTCATTCTTAACACTCCTTTTATTAATTTGAAATACGATAAAGCTTGCTTTTTATGCTAATTCAGCATAACCTTTTTCAAGCCATTTGTTGGCAAGTTCTACATTTGACATACCAATTATATCTCCAATTTTATGATTCATTCCATTCATTTCACATAGCATTTTTACATAGATAGGATATTTTTTCATTTAACTTTCGTTCCTTTCTAATTATTTAAATTTTGCTTTGATACCAATTAGAACTTTTTCCTAAAGTCTTTCATATGCCCAGTACCATAAGCAATTCTTCCTTGAGAACTAGGAATATATTCAGAATAATATTTTCTAAAATCTTCGAGTGCAGTATTCTTTTTGTAAATTCCTTTTGTTGCTGTTATAACCATTTTCTCAAATTCTTCAGCGTTTCCTCCGTTACTTTTAAATTCAAGTATTTCAGCTTTAATGTCGTCTCGATAGTAAGTTCCATTAAGATATTTGAGATAATTGTTTAATAGATTTTTCATGTTTATATAACCTCCTTTTAATTCCAAGGAATTAATAGATTTATCCTAAATACAAACTTTACAAAATTACCTTAAATCCTTTTTCTTTATCATCAATCCACTTAATAATATAATTTAAAGTTTCTTCTGAATTCCCAATATCACAAAACTCCTGTCTTCCATCTGAATATATTTTACCATCCATTTCAAAATTAAACCACACTTTTGCATAGATATTATTTAAATTATCTTCTTCGATTAAAACTGATTTAAATCCTAATTTCTTTAACTTGATTTTTAAATTCTTGTTTAATACCTTATCTCGCAACTTTTCAAATACATTTTCTTTCGTTATCAATTGCCATCCTTCACAATTCTCATATTCACAATCACAAGGAAATATTTCAAAATAATCATGAAATTCTTCAAGTGTGCATTCGTTAGATTCTACGCACTGTTCTATAAATTTTACTTTGCTAATTGACATTGTAATTCCTTCTCTCATCTTAATTTAAGTCCATTACAAGGACTTTAGCATAAATACCTCTACAACCATTTTGAGCGTGCTGTTATAGCTAAAATGGAATAGGTGTATCAATGCTAAATGACTTATATTAATTATTTAAAATTGAATTTAAATTAATGAATTATATCGAAACCAGTGTTCCACATCATCAGGAGATAACCAAGTATTCCAATATGATTCCTCGTCTCCGTCAACAATTTTAAATGTTATTTGCTTATCTTCTGGGATCACACTAAGAATAAACAAAGAATTATCTCTTAAATCTTTCACTTTAATATCTATAGGTTTAAATTCTTTTCTTCCAAACATTCCTTGAATTTCTTTTAATTGTTTTTGGTTCATAATTACACAACCTTTCACACATTATACAATCGTTTTGCTATAATTAGTTGTTACTCATCCTCTAACTCCTCTATTTCTCTCATATGCTCTTTATACACATAATCAATGTCAATAAAAGTATTTGAGTCATATAAACTAAAGGTATAATTCTGTAAATGAAGTTTTGTAAGATTATCTAATATTTCTTCAATTGCTTGAATATCTTTAACAATTATTGCATTATGAAGTTTTAAACTATACATTGAACGGCAAAGAATATACTCGTTTTTAGACTGTAAACCACTTTGCATAATAATTCCTCCTAATAATTTAATTTAAGAAATCTCTTGAACCTCTTGAACGTCCGTGTTATGACTGTTATGACATTTACAAGATTATACCACACTTAACTGACGGCATCGAATTTTCTGCACTTGATCTGATGTAAAGAGTCCAGTTAATACTTTTCTTCTGTTCTCACCTTGATTCCAGAGATAAACCATAATGAACGCCTTCTGGCCTCTTATGATCACATATCCACGTTTAATCCATTGAGCGTATGATAATAGATTATCTCCAGTATAATTAAATCCTTTCTGATTTGCCTCTCGCAAGATAATATCATGATTAGATTTTATAATATTTACATTTGACATAGTAACTCAACAACCTCCTAATCTTCATTGTTATAGCAAAAATGATATATTTACTTACCAATTTGTATCCCTTAATTTTTACATGGTATAATACATTTTGTAATAATTATATTTGCATTATACCATGTATCCCTAAGTGATACAAATTATGCTACTTTCACTTTCCCTGAAGAAACTAAAACAACATCAGATAATTTCATGATCTTAGTTACTGTTTTGTTATTCCATATTCTCAAACACACTTCACAGTATGGCACAGGATCTAAACCGCCTAAATACGCAATATGGATAATGTTGCCTGGATAGAATCTATAGACCATTTCCTTGCCTAAGTATAGGGAATTTAGTTTCGATACAGGGAGAGTGGATAATTTTTTACTACCTTTGATTTTTGCCATTTGATTAACCTTCTTTCAATTTTATTTTTTGTTATTGGTTTGGCATAAGATAGAATATGTAGGATTATTTAGAAATATGAGTAAGAAACATGTTGAATGACTTGAAAGTAAATGGAATTGAGTGAGCATCGCAAATGTTTTTGAATTCTTGGAGTAATTTTAGTTTGCTCATGGTATGACCTCCTTTGATTTTATTTTAGGATATTTATAGGGTTTATATCCTTTGGTCAACTCCTATATGCATTTTGTTATACAAGAATTGAGCAAAGAGCATAAGCTCTTTATGATAACTTATAATGGTGCTTTTATAGACTATTTAAATCAGATTCTTTAAACATTCCTTTGGTACAACTTCCAAAGGGAATATCATATTCAACAGTATAAATCATTTCAATATCCATATTAGGATGAATCATAATTATTGTTCCTGATACATTGTTATATTTTCCGTCCATATTTTGGGTTACTACCCTATCATTAATATCAAACATTTTTTAACCTTCTTTCTGCCTTTTTAAGGCTTAAAATTATTGGTTCGTTTGGTAAAATTATAAGCAATAACCCTGCAATTATAGTGATTCTCTGTTATTGCCTATTTTCCAGATAAAATTAATCGCACTTAATTTCGTAGTCAATTCCATTTTTACAGACATGATAACCAACTATATCAGACCATCCGAAATCTTCATTCGCTACTAAAAAATGAGCATAATCTTCTATGGCATCCATAACCTTTTTACCGTATTCATTGATATCATTTGCTTCGATTTCAATTTCTTCATCTAATCCAAAACAAGGGGAATTATCGTTTTGATCCACTAAATAGAGTTTCCCTTTTTCTTTAAACATAATTTTTAACCTCCTCTATTTGATTGTTATACATTTCTTGGAATTTTTCTTCTAAACCTTCTTTTCCTCCAAAATATGAATACATAGAAGGCTTTTTGGAATATCTTGAATATTCTTCATATGCCCCGACTTCACTTTCAAGGATGAGGAAATATTCTTGAGGATGTAATTCTGAGAATCTGACCGCAGGGAAACATTTTTCTGCAATATGATTTGCTTCAGATAATTCGAGTTCAGGAGCATAAAGAATAGTTTGGCTAAATGGATCTTGTTGACTGTGTAAAACGTTGATTTTCATAAGTAATTCCCTCTTTCAACAATATTTTGGTTCAATGTCACACGCCAATTTGTTATAGAATTATTGGTGTGTAACCTTCAGCCAATACTATTGTCAATTCAATTAATTAGTATAAATATGGGTAATCTGTTCGCGATAAATTTCTACTGTAAGCATATCGTCTTCGTCATCATTAAAAGTAATCTCTAAATTTCCATATTCATTTAAACAAGATCCTTGCCTTTCTGCTTTAAAATATTCTTCGTCAGAAATTCCATAAAATCCTTTGAATTCTTCAATAGATAAAGGGTTATCAAGTTTACCAATTTTAATACTTTCCCATTCAGTTTTTGTTAATGTTCTCATTTTTATTACTCCTTTAACCCTGCTCCCTTAGAGCTAACAGGTTAGGCAAGACTTGGAACTTGCCTTTGCACATTACTACAGTTCCTTAATAATTTTAAACTAAATAAAAACTAATGCGTTTTTTAGTATCGTTATTTTGACTTTCAACTCCTTTATATTTTCTACTATTTGCAAAATGACTTTCGATCATATTTCTAATTTGATAATTTCCACCAGATAAATAAACATCAATACTCATGCCACTCCAACCAAATTGAACTTCTGGTAAAGTCGTTGTGCATTCTGCTAAGATTTTATTGATTGCATTTTTAACCTTTTGGATTTGTGCTCCCATGACTTTTTCTTCGTCATAATGATCGTACATTTTAATACATTCCTCTCCTTACTCATCCTGCTCCCAATCGTCAAATTCCTTCCCTTGACCGTTAAGACAATCGTCTGGAGCATCACTAAAAGTATATACTCTTTCTTCCCAATACTCTTCGCCACTTGGTTGCCGTTGCGCCCATATCCCTTTTCCTAATCTCGCATATTCTGAGCACATCTTTTCTTCTATGTCACGATAATCAGGATAATTACCATTTATAACTATTGCTTCAGGTAAGCACTCCACAAGAATATCTCCTACTTCCATATTCTCAAATGCTACTTTTTTGGCATCGTCCCAGTCTTTTGCGATAACTTCATAGACTTGATTAACAACTTCCCCAACAGATATGCGGTAATATTTTTTCATAAAATAACCTTCTTTCATAATTTTTTTAAAAGTGCTGAACTAAATTTAGGTTCGTGTTATACAGATTATACCATTTTAATTTGAGCAAAGGAAATGTAAGTTTCGAGGGAAAGTTAATAAGCTTTTAGGAAATTCACAAGAGCATTTTTAAGTGTCATTACTTCAGGCATATCTTTTTTAAATATTGCCATTTTAACAAACAACCCTTCAGTTAAATCTTTAGTGGTTAATTCTGAAAATAAGGATTGTTTAACGGACTCCGTTTGCTCATCATTTAAAACTAAATTAATATGCATAGGGTTAACCCTCCTTTAATTCTGACAAAACATATCTTTTAAGCTCATCCGGCAATTCATCAACTGGAATGATTCGAGGTTCATCATTCGAAAATTCAGTATAGAACAACACTCCATTTTCATCCTGAACAATATCACCATATATACCCCAGAAAGCATTTGCTCCGTCAGTTCGCTTTTGCTTAATTGATTGGTTAACAGATTTAATAAACTTCATGAGACAATCACGCTCCTTCTAGTCTATCACAATTTTGATAAACTCCAAACACCTGCAACCTATTGTTATGGCTGTTATATAGTTTGCAGGGTCTTAGGCATTATCAAAATAAATTATATTGTGCTTTTGAGTTTTAATCTTTTTTGAATTAAATTTAATTCATCAGTAAAGAATTTTATTTGACCTTGATTTCCTTCTTTAGTATGAAAGTCAATAGCACCTTTAGTATATGACATTCTGTATAATAACTCTTTTCTTCTTGCTTCCATAACTGAATTGTAAGCAATAGATCCTTCGTAGTCATAATCAATATACATATTGTTACCACCTTAAAAATAGTAAGGGTATTTTCTAGGGATACCCTCGAACCCTTATAATGTGTATAGCTTATACAGCCTTTTGCATGGTTTCAGCGTCTTTATTAATGACAATTATATTTGATTTAACTTGTGTCATCTCAAAAGTTCCTGACTCTAATTCTTTCACAATTTCACCATTCAAATTCTCGAACCATTGCCGGAATTCTTTTGATGATTTATCATTAGCAAAAGTCCAATGGGGTGAAGTAATGGCAATAAGTTTTCCACCAACTTTTAGAAGGTCATAAGCATGTTTAATGTGCTCCTGCTCTGCAGAGAATGGTGGATTAGCAATAATACAGTCATAATAATTAATATTGTTATATTGAAGGAAATCACTTCCTACAACATTAAAACCTTTAAGAGTCAACAATTCAGAATAAGAATACATTTTTTCACAAACATCTACATTAGGAGTGAATTTTTTGATTTGGTCTGCGATATTCCCGATTCCGGCTGAAGGCTCTAGAACTCTGCTGTTATTGGATATATCGGCTAATTCAATCATTTGAAGGGCAATGTCTGAAGAAGTAAAATTGATATCTCCTTTTTGATCGAATTTATATTTACGTTCTAGTTCCTTGATTTTTTGTTCAGTGGGATCTATTGAACTTTTAACCGTCCTGTAATTGAAGTATTCCCTTAGATATGTTCTGAGTTCTTCGACTGATTCTATGCCCATTCTTGACAATCTTCTGCGTTCCTCAATTGCAGTTTCAAAGTATTGATTCTTCAAAACATCAGTATTTTTATAAATCTTGTCAAGTTCTGAGTCATAATCTGAAATATCAATCAAAGGGTCATGGTGTGGATCTATTTGCTTTAACTTTACATTGTCAATAAGTTTTTGCAATCTGTTTGCAATAAGTTTGAATCCGTCAGTATTGTGAATGTCATTGATAATAGATTGCAGTTGACGTAAATAAATGGTGCTTGAAGGAATCTCGGCGAACCTGATAATGTCGGCTGTTATTGGAGTTGAGTGCCAGACATTGTAATCAATGTTTTCGACTGACTTGTATTTCCAATTTGCACGATTAAGAATACTTTCCAGTGTATCAACTTGCGCCCTAGAATCAATTCCACCAATAAAGGTTAATTCGCCGGATTCAATGGCATTTGCAATATTTCGCAAAACTCCTTGCATTTGTTCTAATGTGTCTGCTTGCTGTTCTTGCCCTGCTGCTTCTCTCGCTCGTTTGGCTGTATTGGTTTTTCTGTCTGCTCTTTTGTTGTCTATGGTGCTTTGCATGTTGTCTGCTACCTTACGAAGTTTGTCGCTGTTATTGCTAGAATAGGTTTGTGTTTCCTGCTGTTCTGCTTGGATTTCTTCAGTTTGTTCACCTAATAATTTAGAAGTTGGGTCATATTTGAAAATAAACCCACCTTTAAAACGCGAATAATAACCGTCAATAGGTTTCATGATTTGAAAACGAATATAATTGAATTCATCCTTTTCAACTCTGTTATTTAGTTTGGCAACCCAAATTTGAGAACCGTCTCTGGTGTCAATGTCATCAATAATAGTATATTGACCATTTGAAGCAGTAACCGTTGCAATTGCTTTTTCTTTTCGCTCCCGATTTTCTTTCTCTCGTTTTTCTTTTTGGTCGAGAGAATAAACTAAATCATAACGCTTCTGTTCTTCAATAGTTAATGTTTTATCCTTCCTATAATATTTGACATTTTGAAAGTCTTTCAAAGTTTGAGGATTTCGAATTGATTCAATTAATTCTGCTCTATCAGCTGTTCTTGCTTCTTTATCTGCGTTATTTTTAGCATACTGCGCTTGAATAATTTCGTCCGTGGCATTGTCAAGAATATTTTTGATTGCTCTTTGTCTTGCTCCTTTGATGTCAGTAAAGTCAATTTCGTATGATAATGCATCTTGAACATGATACACAAGAGCTTCAACCATGTTATTATAGCAATCTTCAGTCAATTCCGCTTTAGTATTTGCACGTTTACGTTTGTGTTTCTCTGAATTGTTCAGCATATCAAGAATTACAATTTTTACTGATTCAACATTTTCGATTAGATATGTATAATAGAATCTTAACTCTTCTGCTGTTCCTTCGCCTGTTTTGAATTTTGATTGCATGGTATCAAGATAGTTTTTGGTTTCGATTGTTTGAACGTCTTGAACTTTATTTTCTGCTTTTGCTCCTGGTGCGTTGGTTGTTTCATAATTTTTGTTTAAGTCAATATGTAATCCATACCATAGGTTAGAGTGAAAATGTAAATGAATTAGAACTAAGCCTTTTTCTACTTTGTAGAGTCGAACGTCAATAGAGTCATATTCCTTATTAAACCATTCAATAGGGTTTTCGATCAAAGTCCCTTTGTGAACTTCTCTGCCATCGTAAGAATACGCTAATTCGATTTTCTCGAATTCTCCTGCATTGACAATGTTTTTAATGGTAGCTTTGGAAAGTCTTTGCGAACCTTTAGCAATGTTGGTTTTTAAAGTTTGAAGAGATTTAGACATTTTAAAAGCACTTCCTTTCTTAAATCGACACTAGGCAGGTAACACTTTTGTTATAGCGTTAACCGCCTACAAGCGACACAAGAAGGGTTATATAGAACTTATAAATAGTTCATCGAAATTTTGTTTGTGACTATTCCAGTGTATAAGACTATACAATTCTGAAAAATTCATGGTTAACATTTTTTCAGTAGGTTTAATAAGAAATCTACTGATTTTTTCAACGTGCCAAGGTTCAAAGAATTTTAAAAGATTTATTTTGCATGATGTAATAACCTGCAATGTGTTCATTTCCGTTATGTTTAGTTCATTTAGAATGTGGCGGTCTGTTTTATTCTCCCTTCCTGCAATATGATAAGATTCAATGAAGGAATTGTCAATAATTATTTTATGACTCATAACCTCATTAATTCTTTTTTCAATGTCTGAGAAGTTTTCTTTTCCGTCTTCCGTTTTTGGATAATCATCTTTATACAATGCGGTTTCAGAATGATTTTCATAGTAAGTTTCTCCATTCCATTTCTTAGGAATTTCCCAACATCCAGTAAGTTTTAAATATCCTCTTTTATGATCATACTCTGCATAATAGTTTTTCGGCAATCCTTGGAGAATTAATAAACCTGCTGACCCATGACGCTTAAAATGTGTTTTAATCATTATGTAGCACGCTCCTTTAAATTTTTAAGAGTCTTAAATACTCTCCCCCCCCCATGCCGTAATATTTTATATTAACATTATATCACGACATAGAGAATAGTTAAAGCTTATAGAGCAAGAAATAAAAAATAGTTTCTTGCTCTATCACATAAAAGTTTGGTTTTATGCCGTTAAATTCCAACTATGGTTTATATCTTCGGTTAACTTTTTGGTGTTAATACCTCCATTATCCATAATGAATTCATTAAATTTCTTTTCAGATATTGGAGCATTGATAATATATTTTAGATGCTCATTTATAGTCCAAGGTTCAAAGTCAATACCTTTTGTTAATACAATGTTATCACCAGAAATAACTTCAAAAACAAATTTTCTAAATACATTCTTTTTGTTTGGTCTTTCATAATTGTATTCTGGTTTTTGTGTATATTGCATTTCTGGATGCATATCAAGGAAAATTCTCGTTCCGTTTTGCGTATAGAAAATTATGCAGAGAGATGTTTCATTGATTATTTCTACATATGATTTTTGAAGATAATTTGCTTTTTTGGTTGTGTATTGTTCAACTAGATTTCTGATAGTAAACATAATATACACGCTCCTCTAATTTTAATAGTCTCGAATCAAGGCGAAGTCCTGTAATTGTTATGTCACTTCGCCCTATTTCCATACAATCAAAATTAGATTTTATACCCTAATTTATTATTTTTTATCTCCTACGCTGCAGTGTTCAATCTCTTCATTTCTGGAAGTCTGACAGGCAACACAATTGAATTATTGAAACACACTGGAGAATAAGATCCATTGAATTTTATTTCTATTTCTTCCCCTTCTACATTTTTGAGTGCATCAATTAAGAACTTATAAGATATTCCCATAACCTCTACATGATCTCCTGTTACGATAGAATCAATTGTTAGGGTTACTGCGTTACCTTCAGCCATTGCATCAAAATAGATGGCATTCTCATCAACGGCAAGGGTTACAATTCCATTTGATTTTTTAGCAATATCTTCAACAAATGATAATTCGTCAAGTAATTTTTTGACGTTCAATTTTACGCTAGTTTTATGATCCGTGGGAACAACCTGTTTGAAGTTTGGAAAAGTTCCTTCAATCAATCTTGTAATAACTACAGTTTGCGGAAATTCAAATTTCAAATGTCTTTGTTTTTCATCTACTGAAACAACAACTGGAAAACCTGATTTTTTGTCTAGATAGTTTTGTAACAATTTTGTTACCTGTAAAGGTATTACAATTTCCTTTTCGATGGTATTATTTATTGACTCAACATAATACCATGCCATTCTATGGGTATCAGTAGCAACAAAGGTACTTTTATTAAGACATACACCAGTAAAAATTGGTCTGTTCTCTTCAATGGCACAAGCATAATTAACTGATAATGCTTTTATTAATTCATTATGACCTATAGAAAAGGCTGGAATGGTGCAGGTATCGTTTGTTATAGGGAATTGATCGACAGTGGCAGAAGTAAATTTTAATGTTTTAGATCCTGCTATGATCAGATTTTCAGATATTTCTATGTAATTAGTGTTCTTCAGTTTTGAGATTAATTTTAGAGTATCGGAAGGAATCAATACTTCGCCTTGCTCTTGAATGCTACCAAATAGAGTGAATACAGTAACAGTGTTAAGGTTATTTGCGGTCATTGTTATTGCATTATCAAGTGCAGATATTTTGACAGATAGTAAAGCAGGAAGTTTTGTCTGCTTGGAGTTCATAACTACCTTTTGAGCTTTCTTAATGGTGTCTTGGAGTTCTGAGACAGATAAGGAAATTTTCATAATATTATCACACTCTTTCAATTTTATTTTAGAGTTTACACTCTTCAAAGGATTTTAACAAATTGTTATGCTAAAATCCTCTAAAGAACATACGCAATAAAAACATGATTTAATTCTATAATCTAATACATGTAATGTCTTTATGTAAACCCTTGATTACTTGTATTTTTTTAATTTCCGAATTTAAAAGTTCATTATCAACACTGTTTATTCCCAATATTTTACCATTTTTAGTAATCATGTAATAACTATTGTTTTTAATAACTTCACGTATTTTCATTTTTACCACTCCTTTTAATGTAATAACTTTACCTCGAATGCTAGACAATAGCAAGTTAACAATTGTTATTGTCTAGACTTTAGATACAATTGTTTAAGGATTAAGCAACATTATTGACAATGTTTAGGATAGCTTGGGTTTCTTCTTGGAATTCTTGATCCTGTTCTTGTTCATCATTGATAGTTTGTTCTGGCTGTTCTTCTTGAATTTCTTCGCTGAATGATTCTGATGTAGCTGTTATGGAGGGTTCGAGGTTTTCAATTTGTTGAAGTTGTTCCTCAATGATTTCCTCTTGATTAGGCGAATACGAACTTAGTTTACCCAACTCTGAATTAATGGCACTCAACCGCATTCCCACACGTTTTAGGTCAATAACCTTGTCTTGCAATCCTTCCTTATACTCCTTTGTTGGAGCCTGAAAGAATTTATAAGCCCATGCAGAAAATTCTTCAACTTCAACATTATTTTTTAATGCTGAATGTGCCGAATACATCAACATGACTGTATTGGTTTTATTCAGCCATGTATACCGATAAGTTGAATAGTTCTTAACCCTTTTACTCCCTTCTTTTTCATCTTCTTTCTTTTTGTTTTCAATCCATATATTGGTTGCTTGACTGAGGTAATTAGAGACATTTATCATGTCATCCTCAATTTCTTCAGGCAATCCCAATTCTCTGAAACCATAAATTGCCTTGTCAATATTATCCTTAGATAATTCAATTGCTCCGTCATTATGTATTAACGTGATGACTTGAGATAATATCTCATCTCCTGCGTTACCTTTTGTTGCCAACGGTGTTAATGCATGTAAAATCCAATCACTATCAAGAATTGATCTAAAGAATTTACGTGTATCGCTCCCCATAGCCGCTTTGCGAATCTCAGAAGGTTTAAGTCCTTTAGCACCGCTATTCATTTGAACGAATGCTTTTTCTGCATCTTCCTCAGAACAATTATTCATAGTTGTTATTCGAAGTTGATAGCCTTTTATGATATCCTGCCATAGTTCAGGCAATTCAGAAAATGTTTTACCTTGGAGTGTTTCATTTGCGTTGAATTGTTCACCTTCTATAGTGAATTTAGGGAACATAGTTTTTGATACGTCAAGTTTGAACCCATTGTTAATGAAAAGGTAAATTGAAGTTAATCTCTGCTGCCCATCCACTGTTTTACGAAATTGGCTTTTATCGTCTGCGCGATACACTGTTATTTCTGGAATTGGATTTTTAAGAAGAACTGTTTGAATAAGATTTGATGCTCTCCAAGTTTCCCAGACATAAGCCCTTTGAGATTCCATATAATCACGAAGGGTTTTAATTTCCTTGCCTTCAGCTTCCTTTTTATCGGCAAGAAAATTTTGCAAGTGTTTCCCAACTGTGTAATATTGCTTTTCAATGTGTTCAACCAATGTTCCAATGTCTCGTTTTTCCGTGGTATAGGTAATTTCTTTTTTCTCTTCAGACATTTTACAACACTCCTTTAAATTTAGAGGCAAACAAACTTTAAGGATTATTTTTAAAAAATTGTAAATTTTGCAGGGTTCATTCGCTTTTCAGCAGGAGCAACCCTTTCGAATCCTGGCATTGGAGTCATAGCAACAACTTTTCCTGGATAGGCTTGTGCTGCTATGATAGATCCAACAATGATACAATTTGGGAAGTGATTTTTTATTTCTGTTATTGCTGATTCGCCGGATATGTCTCCGACGAATTCAGTTTTTACAAATGTTGGAATTCCTGGAGTAATTATTGTTTCGATGACTTTGGCATTAATGATAGTGCCGCAATTTGGAACTTGAACAATTTGCTCGCCATCTTGGAATGTAATTTCGTGTGGTGTGGTGTTCACGATTTGGACACCATTTGTGAACGTGTGAGAAATAAAATTCATAAAATTAAGCCTCTTTCTTTTAAAATTAAATTTCTAGACTTGAATCAGAATACCCAAACTGTTATACGTATTTTGGGTATTCTCTTCCAACCAAGAAAATTTTAACCACAGTAATCAGAACCGAATTCCTCAGTTCCAGAACAAGTTTCCCATGGTTCACCATTTCCACAGGTACAAAGTCTACGACCATTTTCATCGTATATAAATGTAGGAGAAATGATAAAAGATGGTTTTTCTTCCCAATCCACTTCCACGCATTCACATGAAGGATTTTCTACTCCTTCCGCAGTTTCAAGATGATACAAATAATCAGTGATAGCATCTTCAGAACTTTCAGCTTCAACAATTTCCTGATAACCGGAAATGATATTCCCTTTTTTATCCACACGGTTCATTTCAAACTTTTTCATTTAAAAACACTCTCCTTTTCGAGGACTTAAATGTCCTTCCTCTAGTATACTAGATTTTAGTACATTAGAGAAAAGACACTTTACCATAAAATGTCTTTTCTATTGGGATATTACTCTCCTTTAAAAAGTTCTCCTAATTCTTCTCTGCATTTTTTACAGAGAGTAACTACAACGGATTGACCTAATTTAACATCTTTTAAGTCATTATCTGTATTCATACAAGCAATACAGCCAGAATGTTTTGAAGATTTACCAATTTTAATCATTAATTATTACCACCTTTCTTAATTCGACATCAAATAATTATTGTATAATATTTACTACACAATGCCCAACTAAGAATTTTTAATCCTTCAATTCAAGTATAGACAATTTAACATTTAATTACAAGCAACCTGCATTTTAATTTTGTTATGCAAGTTTAACGCAATTGTTATGATTAGATTGTAATAATGAATAAACTGAAGGGATTTAGTCGAATGTTTTTGGTAAATTCTCTCTTTTTTGCTTCTCTTGTTCTTGTGTTTACCCTCTATGGGCAATTTGTTATTGATTGATTTTTAACATTCTTGAAATAAATTCTTCCGCATAAATAGTGTCATTCATGTTTTTCAAGTTGGCGTATGCTATGGCAAAAATTAGAGCTTGATCGTAATTTTCAAACAAATGACTAGTATCATAACCATTAACAATAGGTCTGTACATGATTTTGCCATTTTCTCTAGGTTCGGTTGCAATTTTATAATCATTCATAATAATTTTCCTCCTCTTAATTAAGAGGGCAAACACGGGAACAAGTATAAGCATAAAAGAGAGATTTTATAGACCTTGTAGCCTAGCTTAGAACATAGCGTGTTATAAGATATTTAGTTAATTGATGTAATATCCCATGCATAAACTTGAATTCTCTTTCCTTCATTGTTTACTAAATTATAAATGATTGCATCAGATTGATGACTGAAAAATACATTAAGACATTTCCCTTCGACTGGAGTTGACTCCCATGTCCTCAAATTAACCTTATTTGCTTTGACATATTTCCCGATATTCTGCTTTTGGTTGTTTGCACTCTCATTCATTGCGTTATCAATTGCTGCATTTTTACTTGCCATTGAAGAAAAATCCATTAAAAACAACTCCTTAAATTTTAATTTAATTTGTTGCTATGCTCTAAGCTAGACTAAAAAGTCTAGTGTTTTTTTAACTGACATAAGCCTCTCCGACCATTACGGCGTAGTATACTTTAGACCACGCTAGGCAAGATTTGTGACTTTGTACTGATGTGTATTTAGTTTTCAAAAAGCAATCCTTTTTAAGCATTACCTGACTAGAGGTGCTTTCCTTCTGGTAGCCTTGGGCTTCGAAGGACTTATTCTTTGCTAAGAGTCTAATTACCTCCTTTTGGCCTATTTTGCGTAGGCACTATGTATTTGTTCTTGATACCCATTTTAATAGCTAGAGTTAATTTTGTCAAGTATAAATTTTATTTTACACTTTATAGTTGATTGACTAAGAGAAACTGAGGTAAGAGGCTTTATGTCTGCTCTGTGGTTTGTGTGCTTCTCTATGTACTCATTTTAAACTAAAATATTATATTTGTATATAGTAAAAAGTCCTATCTTATTGTACTATTTTTACAAACAATTCAATGGTTAATATGTAATCTACAGCCACAATTAACCCAATTTTGATTCTGAGACGTTTAAATTGATGCTAGGTAAGAATTATAAAGGATAATACAATCTGATGGCAGGAAGGGCCGTTTTTGTGGCAGTGTTTTTGGTTTGTGAAGGATTGAAAAGGGAAAATGAGTTGATCCGGCTGAATGATGGGTTAAAATTTGGCAAAGAAAAAGCAGGTTTTATCCTGCGTTCTTTGACTTATTCTTTCTTTCTTTTTCAGCCTCTTTTAAAAGTTTTTGTATGTGATTATACCAGTCTATTTCCTTTTTCAGTTTGTCTTTTAACTCCTTTGCTTTTTTAGCGTCTGACAATAATCCCCTATGATGCTGTGATAATAAATTTTCAGCTAATCCAAAAGCATAATTCCCATTAATTACACTGACTTTCCCTTTCCTTCTGGTGGCCTCTCTATTTGTTTCCCGATTATAGTCTGCTGCTTCGCTCCTTTTTGTTTTTGATTTCGCGGTTAGTTCTTTAACCATGAATTTTATGAATTCTATGTATTCTTTTTCCGTGGCTGATTCAACATTCCCTATGTCTGGTCTATCTTCTGTTAGATCCCGATAATATTTAGTATCACAAATAATAACTTCAACGTCTTTATTGTCCCAAATGTTTTCAATTTTACCAACGCCGATATTCTGGATTTTTACAAAGTCAAATGCTTTCATTTTTCATAACCTCCATTATTTATTTATTAGATCATATTGATATAATACCATAGAGATTATGCAAACGTCAAACTAATTATATTATGCTTTAAGGCGCGGAAAGGCACTTTTAAGGCACTGGAATATGATTAGGGTAAAACTATAGCAGAATAAAGAAAAAGAGCTATTATCTAGCTCTTACTTGAAACACTTTTTGCATTTTTCTATGGTGATATCAGTCAATCCAAACCTATAATTTTCAAGCTTTCCTTTCTCTAAAAATTCTTCTAATTCCCATTCCGCTAGTCCTTGTGTTCCAGTGCATCTGCATTGGCACTTAGTATAATGTCCATTTTCATATTTTGCTATATGGATTTTAGGTGTCGTTCTGGCTGAGTAGATCCCGGCAATGACGTATTTTATATCAGGTGTTTTTTGTTCTTCTTTTAGAATTAATACTAGTCTTTCAAGTTCTTGCCAGTCCTCGCGATCAATTGCTTGCTTTTTGAGTTCGTTCATGGTTTCAGCCTCCTAAAAATTAATATGTAATTAATGATAGTATAATGGTTAACCGCCATAATGTCAATGTAACATTATTTTGCATTTTATGTAAAAACCTCTTTATAGCAGGAAAAAGAAAAAGAGCGTTTCCGCTCCTTTTAGTAATGTTTATTTTGTATGTTTAGGTATGATATTACTTCTTTAGCTATTCTTTTTAACATTGTAATTTGTTTAGCACTTAACTCCTTCTCTGCTTTGATCTGTTGCTGAAAACTTATTATGAAATCCTGACCTTTTGCAAATTGTTTAAAGGTATATTTTGTTACGTCTATTAACATTAGATCCGCTATGCAATCCTCGACATTAGTGTATAGTTGATCAAATTTATAAGATTTATTAGGGTTAATGTTTTTGACTAATGCTTTCATTCAAGTCAGCTCCTTAAATCTAAGGAATATTATAAAGATTTGTTTCTACAATGTCAATAAAATAATATCATTTAGACGGTCAATAATTACTTTTATATTGTCGGGCAAAGAAAAAGAACTAATTGCTTAGTTCTTAGTTTGTTTTACTATTATTGTATATTCTAATTTCCCACAATGCAGGATCTTGATAACATATTCCCTGATATTCTGTTTCAAGTGCTTCTATAAGTTTTTTACCTTCAATTTCTGCATGATATTCTGTTTCCGCATAATGTTTATTGTGACTCTGCTGTGGTCTGCCATCATAAAACAATTTCCAACCGACTGGAGGAGTATTGCCTCCTATTACGATTCCGGTAACATCGTCATAATTCCATCTTGTCATTTCTAAAAAACTCCTTTCAAACTTGAAAATATTTATATTATCAGTATATAGATTTATGGCACAATGTCAATATAATTATATTACTTTCCTATAAGTTATAGGTTTTAACGTAAAAGAAAAAGGACTGTTTTTTAGTCCTTAATTAAACATTTTTTCGTATAGTTCTTTAGTTATCATAGCGTATATTATATTTCCGTTTCCGTGTTTAGTGATATAATAGTTTTGGCTATCTTCCCCTAGTCCTTTGTGTAGATCATAACATTTATCAATTATAGTTATAGTACCTAGTCTAGTGTCTTCGGATAATATGCGCTTAATTGGCAGTTCATTCACTTTTGTTTTCACCTCCTTTTAAAGTAAAGATAGAGGAGGTTTTTTAACCTTCTCTATCTTTACTTTACCATCTAAACTAAATTCTGGAACATTCAAAGGATTGTAATTAGCTTTGTAATTATATCTTTCGTCCATTATCTTAAACCATTCTTTTAAATCCTTTGCACCTTTACAACTATAAACGATTTCACGTGTTTTTTTGTTTCTGGTTGTATAATGAGATGTTTCATAACCATTATGATTTTTTTCTAACTCATAGCCACAATTAAAAAGTATATCAGCAATTTTTTGAGCAGTCATTTTAAATTTCCTTCTTTCTAATTTTAATCCAATTAATTAAAATAAGTGGGTAAGTGTTGTGCATTTTAACCAACAACGGTTGTAATGGATCACTTACCCATTTGTTGGACGTTGCGGTATCTGCGACCACACTCGGGCTTTAATTGGTCATCCAACATCTAAAGTATAACATAGGTTTATGTATTTTGTCTAGTGTTTTGGAATAATTATTTTTAGCTTATTATATACCGATAAATCAAGAGTTTGAAAGTATTGACTGAGACAAAAGAAAAAGAGAATCAAATTAATGATTCCCTAATACCATTTCTAAATATGCTTTTTCATAAAACAATGGATAAGTATTCTCTTTTTCTGATTCCCTGCGCTTAATCTCATAATTGCAATCTTTTAGCCATTTTTCCAGTGTATCGACTTCTTGGAGCTTAACACAAAGATCAATAGTTTTGATTATTTGTTCGTGTACGTGGTATTTGATTTTATCAATTGTAAACATTTAACATTCCTCCAATAATTTATTATGTAACTAATTAAGATTATAATGGATAAATAGCGCAATGTCAAACAATTTTATATTATGTTTTAAGGCTCGTGGATAGGGGTGTAAGAGGTTTGATTATGGATAAGGGAATTAGTATTAAGGCAAAGAAAAAGAAGCTCGTAAGCTCCTTTTAACTTAATAATTGTAAGTATTCACAATATTCGCCACCATGGATAGTGTAAAGTTTAGTTTCAAACATTGGTTCATATTCACCTTTTTCTCTACACTGAATAAGTGTTTTTAATTCTGCTAGTGTAGCCTTTGGGTTAATTCTGCGTTTTTCTGCCATTTGAGATTTAAGATTTTTTGCCTTTTTGGTTAGTTCTGCATTTGTCATTTTTTTGACCTTCCTTCAATTTTATTTATGTATTACTAAGCAATAAAAAACCTATGCCAACATTATAGCATAGGTTTAATAGTTTTTGCAATGGTGTAATTTATTTTAGTATTTAATCCTCTAATAATCCAAGATCAATTATTTTATCATCGGTAATAATTTGTGGTGTATCATTGCTATCGACTGAGCATTCAAACCATTGACCGCTAACATCGTCTGCTGTGAGGATTATAAAGGTATCTCCATTTTCATTTCGGATAGTTGTATGATAGACGGAATCTGATGGATTGTAGGTTGATTGTGTGGCTAGTGCTACCATGGTGTAGGAGTGATCGGTGTTAGGTTGGATGGAGGGATTTGCAGAAGTGGTTAGGATAGAAGATGTTAGAATTTTAGACAAAAAGAATAAGGAAGGTTTTCCTTCCTATGCTTTCAAGTTGAATGTCTCAATTAAAGTCTGTTGGTAAACATCGTATGCGTTGCCGTTTATGCGCTTATAACCAATTTTTTCTATGCATAATTCTACATTTGGCGATGTACATGGTTCCAGTTTGTATTTCATACAGTTTGCAAGAAAAAATTTTTTTACTTGTAGAGGAAAGTCTTTTTTATAGTGTAATGACTCAAAATATTCAACTTCGACAACCGTTTCACCAGTTTTCGAATGTTTAAAGACATTAATTACTCTACCCACGGAATAATTGTGTCTATTGAATTTTCCAGTTCTACCTGGGAATACTAAAATTGTAGGAACTTTCAGCATATCTCCGATTTTAACATTTTTAATGACTGCCATATGTAAAACCTGCCTTTCAAATTTAAAAAAACTTTATACTCTTATTATACGCTTATTACAGAGGATGTAAATAGGTTTTAAATAATTATTTTATGTTTTATTAATTGGTTAATTATTTAGAATTAATACAAAAATGTTTACCTGGTAGCACAAAAAAAGAAAGAAACTCTTTGAGCCTCTTTGGGAATTTATTTATTTCATTTTTTATTTTGCTGCCATTGGATTTTCTACTTTAGTTCTCTCTTTCTTTTCGACTGTTTCTGAACCATATTTTCCTCTGATATCATCCATAGAAAATGCTTTATGCTTTTTAGCTTTATAATCAGCAGGTTTAAAGTACCATGCTTTTTTATTTCCTGCGTACCATAAACCTGCTTTGCTAAGAATGTCTTTGACAGATTTAGTTTCACCAGTTACCCAAATCCAGGAACCGCATATTTCTATGAATATTTCAGGTATAAAGATGATTTTCTCTAGTGTTTCGCGGAAACCATCATGATCGTTTATTGGGTTTTTCTTGATATACTCAAAAGCTAGTTCATATTCTAGATTTAATGATTTCATTGTTTCGAGGTTTCCGGTGGGTTTGTCGGGATGATGGAGTTTAACTAATTCGCGGAAAGTGGTTTTAAGTTCTTGGATAGTTTTGCATGTAGAGAAGAATTTAAATTTGTTCATTTGGTACACGCTCCTTTAGTTTAGTTGGGATAGATTGATTACTTTATGTAATTGATTTGATTGGTATAAATATAATTATAATCAGATTTAGTATAATGTCAAGAATATTTTATTTTTGATTTTATGGAATGGCAAAAGAAAAGAACCCTTTTAGAGTTCTTTTTGTAATGTTTATTATTAGTATTTTAAAATTCTAAAATTACTTTTTTATAACTTTCGTCGCATATTTCACTAATGGGATAATTTTCCTCATTTTCATCATATCCTAAAACAGAAGAACACATATCATCACTATATTCAATTTCTATGAATTTTGGATCTAGTCCTAAATCGTATGCTGCGCGTAATCTGTGACAACCCTCTAATGTTGCATAATGACCAAAACATTCCATCCAAACAACGTGGATGACTGGCGAACCTAAAGTTAACATTTGGTTTTTAACTTCATTAAGATGGTCTTCGTTGTAATGGTTGTGCAAAAGTGCTATTTTCATTAGTAAACAACTCCTTTAATGATTCAATTTGTTTATTTATTTTAACATTTATAGTGGCGTATGTCTAGTGGGTTTGAGAGGTATTTGGAGGATTATTTTTTATTTTCTGAATTATTGTTTCCTATTATATAGGGATGGATTTAGTACAAATAGAATGAAGGTTAATAAGGTTATTATGTTGGGTTTATAGGCTCTAGAATGGTGTTTTAAGACGTTTAGGGTTAATAGAGGTATAATGTTAAGGATAATAAAAAGGAACCGTGTTAGGGTTCCTTAGAATTTAATATCTCGTAGATTTAATAGACTTAGTAATTTCTTCTAATTCTTTTTGATAATTTTCTTCTTCTTTTATCCATTTGTCTTCTACTTCTTTGTATTTTTTTAATAATTCTTTAATAGTATAACCAGAATATTTTCCTTTAATGGCTATTTTGTCATTTGTCATAATTAAGCCTTCCTTTCGTCCCAAATTACTCTCTCGTCTATGTCTCTTATTTGTAGCCATCCTCCTTCCATTGTCCATATTTTATGATTTTTATCAGATTCAATAATTTTAACTATATCTCATAATATTTTACATGATATTTTTTAGACTGTTCTTCTAGTTTAGTAATTTTTAAAAGATTTCCAAATGTATGCTTAATTTTGTTGTGATATGCCCAACACTTGCTATTATAAAAAGATAGTTGTTTTTTAAGTTTAGCATTTATCATTTTTAACACTTCCTTTTTAATAATCTAAATTTTCTTCATATTATCAAATGTTATGATATATGTCAAATAATTATAATTATTTTAATATTACAGAGTTAAGTTGATTTGTTATAAGTAAATTGTTATGCTGTTATGATGATTTTGTTATGACAAAAATAGACAAAAGGTCAGGCAAGACTTTTTACATCTTGCCTGACTTCTTCCATTCTTTGTATAAATCCTTCAATTCTTCGTATTCTGATTTGTCAAATATTGCTATGCTGTCTGAATAACTAAATTTTCCATTTAACTCTTCCTCTTTTGCAGGACATCCTATCCAAGTAATTTTAAACCCTGCATTTTCTTCTAAGTAATTGTAACAGTCATCCCATAATTTTTCTGCTAATTCTTCAGTTCGTGCGGTTATGGTTAGGTCAAGATATCTTTGTTGTACTTGCTCTGTATTTGTGTCTTCATTAAGTTCTTTATAGACAGTGTAGGAGATTTTAGAAGTAAATTTTTGGTTAGGAATGGTTATTGTCTCATTTTTGGAGTTCTTGGAAATAAATGTTCTTTTTCCTTTTAGATCACCTTGGAGAAGTTCTATTTCATAACCTGTTGTGGTTTCTTCTAGGATATTAACTTTACCGGTATAACCTAAGAGGTTAGCTGTAGCAGTCATTGGTAAGCAGCTCCTTTGTTTAATTTATTTGATCTACTATATACATTATAGCATTTTCTATAGTAGAAAGATATTTATTTCTTTGTTTATATGGTGTTTTTGGCTTGTATTTATGGTATATGGTTATGAGTGTTTATTATGGTATGTTGTTTGTTTGATTATGGTTAAATGATAGGATTAGTTGTGATGTGTATTAATACAGATAGATAATATTGTGATAGTGTAATATATCAGCAAATTGTATGCCAATGATAATTGTGAGTGAGTTGGGTTTATAAATGCAAATATAAATATATTGATTGAGAGCGACATAAAGGGCCTTTTAAGACGTTTGGTGTATTGAGCTATATGTTAGTGTGTATAATTTTATTTTAAAGTTATTACGATATGTGGAATATTATACCCTACGTGGGTATGGTAGATTTGAGATGGATTTATACCCCTTGAGGGTATGGTGATATAGAACAGGTTATATTTATGGATATGTGTACTAATTTATTATAGTGTAGTTAAATGGTAGGATATAATGTATAGTAATATGGTATAGTATTAATGTTGAGTAGTTTAGTATAGATTATAGTGTAGTAAGATAGTTGGTATTAATACCAATTGAATTAGTATGATATAGATTAATTTATAGTATATCATTTTAGTAGGATATAATTCCGACTGTTTTAGTAGGATATAAATACTTCAAAGATTTCGCCTATGTTATAACCCTCGATATTTTATACGTATAAACGTATATGTGTATAAACGTATAATCAGCATCATTGGTGCATTACGATTCATTCCATTTTCATCCAATCAAATCAATTCGACAAATCATTCCCGAGTGCAGCCAATGCAATGCCAGGACATTATCTATCTTCTATCCATTATCCATTCCCTTTCAATTTCAGCCACAAAAACGCCCTTCTAAGTTCTCCAAATCATCCGGCCCATACAATTCTACCCTCAATAATCCTCCAATGTTACACATTCCCATTGTGTCACATTCAGAAAATGATAATAATCCTTGTATAATGCGGTGTTCAGCGTTCGGCAGATAATCGGCCCATGTTGTTTTTAGTTTGTCATAGTCTGAGACTATAGCAAAAACCTGTGCTAATGTTTACTTTCAAAAACCATGCCAATTATACTAGATACCTCCGGCCACCTTTACAAACATTATCTCCTTTTATTCGACAGTATTCGACAGAGTACTTGTTCATCGACAGTAATTTTAATTTACGACTGCGAACAGACTGCTATTTCATTCTACACATCAATTCTTAAAATCAACTACGAAAACAACCAAACATCCAACTCGCTATTTCTTCGATTAAAACCACATCATACCAACAAATATAAAGGGTATAAGTAACTCACTATTATCATTTACTTCTCACACTCCATACACTATTTTCATACAATCTACCATTCTATTATCATCTTATTATAAAACTATGTCAACCACAAATACCTTATATTCAACTTAAATCAACAATCCTAACAATCTATCCAATAACTAAATCAAACGTCTTAGAATCAATTTCATTATGCAGAAATCATTAAAACATATAAAAATATAAATGCAATCGAAGCAAAATTAATATTCATCATACATAATTAATCCTCCAAAAATAACTCACTAATAAACTGTATAAGTCCTTTAAACAACTTATTAAATCGTCTAATTTAAATCAAAAACAAAAAATTAGAGTCTAGTACGAATACTAAACTCTAATCAAACAATTCAAATTTATCTATATAAATTATTCACTATATTAATTATTTTATAATTAATAAATCACTTCCTATATTCTCATTCTAAATTAAATTTATCACAAATCAAACAATTAATGAATCAATTTTATCTTTTCCATCAATCCACTAAAATTATCTTTTAAATCATCAGGGAATATAAACACCTTGCCATATCCATCTAATTGCTCATAAATCTCAATCTTTCCTTCAGTTCTCTCCTTATAATCTTCTATCCTAGAATTGTGAGAAGTATTTCTATCAAGATTTAATCCAAAATACTCTACTACATAACACTTATCTATCCCAAACACAAACCAATCTGGAACTTTACCTCCAATCTTTATTGTTCTATCTGTATTATTAGGATTATAAATAACCTTATGCTTAAATTCCTTACTCAAAATATCATGAACTTCAGCTTCCTCTATAGAATCAAAGTCATTTCTGACATAATGAATATCAAAATCTTTAGGATCAAATCTATCTGGATATATTTCATTTACCCATTCAAATAAACTCTTATAATATTTTTTACAAACACTGTACATTGTAGTCGTTCCCTTATTTCTTAATGCGGTCAAAGTGATATACAAAGGAACTTTATCCAATTCTATTTTCATATCTTCTTCTATAAAATACTTTAAAGCCCTAATTCTATTTTCTTTAATTCCCCAATATTTATCTCCTCCAGAAGTATTAAATTTATAAGCAGGATATTTATTATCATATAATTCCATTATATATCCTAACATATTATTACCATTTCTTCTTGAAAATCCACTTAAATTTGCTTCTTTTAACAATTTATCATACTTATACGCATATATATCATCAATTACTATATTGTTTTTGTTTATGTAATTATTAAACATATATCTAGCATCTTTAATATCATCTATATATTCTTTGCCATGTCTAATATTAACTCCAAACAGTTCTTTGGTTATTCTTTGTATTAAACCATTTCCATCAATTCTAAATTTGCAAACTTCATGTACTACTTTTGCCGTAATATCAGGATAGTCTTTAAACATACCTTTATCATAACAATGCTTAACTATTAATATTTTATCTTCTTCATTATTTATAACTTTCGGCATCGCTATAGTGTAATTTGAAATCCAATGCTCATATACATCTAACACCTTATGATCTCTATGTAATTTATAAACATCTTCACCATATTTATTGTATATAATTCTTAATTCATCTTGATTATGTTTTATTAAATCATCACCTCTTTTTTCATTACAAGTACAATTTCTACAAAAAGTATATAATTTATAATCTTTACCTGGATGGGGATTTTCTCTAAAGAAATTAATATGATAAGGATAATAATTATTACACTTAGTACATTTTTGCCATACTATATCTGGCTCTATTTTCAATACGTATGTAATACAATCTCTAATATACTCATTATATTTATTTATTGTTTCTACGGGAACATTCTTAATAAATCTACTATCTTCACAAATTGTTTCCATACCTAAATGCTCCAATAAAACATTCATTGCTTTTCTTTGATCTATATCTAATCTACCAAGTTTACTATTCCCTAATATTAATTTTAATCCTTCTTCTGAAACACAATTTACCTCTTGTGTGCCACCTAGAGCACTTGATCCATAGTTTATCTTATACTTATTCATATACATTGAATATTCTTGTTGTAAATTATTTTGACCAGTCTTTTTAAGTAACACCTTACTCATAATAAAACTTATCGGATAATACAATTCCATATCCTCTCTAATAACTGGTACGTTAACTTCTCCTATTAATATTTCTTCTTGTTTAATCTCTTTCTCTTGCGTATTTATCAATTTATTCTTTCCTCTTTCTTTTATATATTTAATTGTATAGTATTTTATTTATTACTTTAATACACTCAGTAGGCATCAGTCCTCTCAATTTCTTAGGGGATATTCATCCCTAGATAAGTATAACACTTCTGCAATAGTATGTCAAGTATTTATTTTTATATTTATAAAACATAATCATCACAACAATTTCCAACCAAATAAATCCATTTTCCAAATCACAAAACTTCTCAAAAGTCAAATAAATTTACAAAATAAATCATAAAATTATCATAAATTAATATAAAGTTCTCCAATAATATCCAATAATAAATGCATATAAAATAACCTACAAATCCTACTCTTATACAGTTTATCTGTCACAAGTCACTCACAATAATTCATCTTATAATCTATAAATTTCTATCTAATTTAAATTCTAATTCCCAAAACCTATTTCAATCCAATCGAACAAATTATAAAAATAATAATCACAATAAATGTATCTATAAAAATCAAAATATCCATCCACTTAAACCCTCCATAAAATCCTTATACAACAGCACTTACATCTATTGTATCATATCTCTTCTACTATAGGGGGCGTACTTATACAATTTCATCCGAATAAAATATCTCCTATATACGACCAACTAAAATTTTATGAAATTATTTTTATGATTCCTATAAATATTAAAATAATTTTTCTTGACTTAATAGTCTCGATATGTTACAATTATCACAGGTACAATTCTGTACAAAATTATTAATTTAGAAAGGATATGTAGTAATCACTATGAATAATAAACACAAACAAAATAATCTCAACCAATTCCAAAACTACAAATCACAATTATCCTCTATCCCTAAATCATCCAATATCTATAAAACAATTTACTCCCTAAACCAAATCCTAAACAACATATTCTGTACATATTCATTTACAAAAGGTAAAACTAAATGGAGAGAAGTCAGTTCCCAAATTCCTAACCCATTCAGACAAAATATATCTACAGAAATATATCATGTAGAATCAGGTCATGGAATTAGTCAAGCAAGATTAGCGGTAAAGAGCGAGATGGAAAAGTATATTGAGTATTTGACATCTGTAAATATATAAATAAAATACTTGCATTGTATATTGTAGTATGGTATAATTATTGAGTAGGGATAAATATGAAATAAATTCAGAAAGGAGGAAATATATATATTGATAATACAAATCATTCTACTGCATATACCATTACAAATTAATATTATTACTGGTTTTACATAAGTAAAAAAATAAAGTTATACAAACAACAATAATTAACTAATAAGGAGTGAATTAATTGAAGATGAAAGAATTAACCATCAAAATGTTAGAAATTCTAAAAGAGATCAATATTTAAAAATACAAACTATCTAACCTCAAGTTATTCTCAGATGCGTATTATGGGACTACTATACGGTAAATTCATGTATAACAAATCATTAAAGAATTTTAAAATGAAATATACTGCTGAACAGGTATTAGAAGCAACTAAATTATCAATAAAATTTTTACATAAAATTGACTTTAATAATATTGATGATAAACATATTATCAATACTGTACTCAATGCAATAAGTAAACAATTAGAGTGGAATTTCTTCAGTGATGAAGAATTAGATGACGTTTCAAATATGGATCTGTAATAACCATAAACCAATTAAATCAAATTTTAAATATCAAATAAATTGGAGGACTTAAAAATGATTGAGAACATTATGATTGAAAATAAAACAAAAACTACTACAACATCTAAACAAAATAATAATAAATTCATTTTTATCTACAATTTAATCCAAGCAGAGTTTTACTTCCATAAAGGAATTGCTCCTTATAGAGTAGGTCTTAGCAGTCAAAAGAATGTGTTTGTACAATTCCTTAAAAATGATGAATTAACAAATGCTTTCACAGATTGGTGCAATAGAAAAATGTAGATATGGAATGATTATGAAAGGAATAATACTTAATGAGAGAAATTAATTTAATAAAAGACTTAGATTATAATTACAAATATAAAATACTAGAGAATGTAACAAAGACAAATAAACTCTTACTTGATGGAGACAATAGACTAAATGAAATAATCAAATTATCAAAGGAAGTTTATACAGCAAATGAAATAGTAACTATTACTCCTGAATTAGAAATAATAGCCACAGATATAACAAATAACTTTATCAATACATTTGAATCAAGAGGAGGACTGACTACTGAACAAATAAATTTTGCTAATGAAACATCTAAAATAATATTCGGCGAATTAATAGAAAACATAATCACAGTAATACCAGCTCCTTGCGGATTTGGTAAGAGTAGTATTACATCTGAAATATTACAAAAGATAATTTCTCTTCATATGAATAAGGAATCTACTGATGGAATAATAATTGTAACTGATAGATTAGAAAGTTTAAGAAATACGGTAGAATATCTAAAACAAGTTAATTTAGATGGATATACATACATATTAGAAGGATGGAATCAAGAAATTTGCATTAACAAAAAGATAAAACAAGGCGACGCAAAAGTATGTACTCCTAATAATTGTAATTTCTTTTCTAAATGTAAAATCAGTAAACAACAGAAAGAACAAGAGAAATTCCCTATATTATTAATCACTAATGCCAGACTAAGAGAATGTGCAGATAGTATTATTAAATATAAGGATTGGGAGAATGGCACTAGAACAATATTACTTATTGATGAGCGTCCAGATGTATTAGATGTTGTAAAAGTAAGTAAAGAATTACTAAACAAAATATCAACAACATTGAGTAAATTAAGTTATGATGCCACTGAAGATAAAACTACATTAGAAAATAAGTTCAAGGAAATATCTGACACAATAAATACTAAAATGCAAAGATTAAGAGGAAGTGAACATAAAAGATTTATAGTATCCAATATTAATAATGACATGATTTGTAAAAATGATTTAGAGTTTATGACATTATGGGATAAATATATGAGATTTGAAAATAAAAGAGAACTTGAACATATACATACAATATTAACTCAAGGTGGATTCTATGTCTATCAAAAGAATATAGAATTTATCTGTACAATAGGAAGTAGGGACTTAAAAGAATTATACTGTAAAACATTCAAAACAATAATTTTCGATGGAACTGCATTATACGATCCTCAGTATTTAGGAATGTATAATAAAGGAAGTATAAAGTATCTAGACATAGAAAATACAAGATCATATGATAATCTTACAATAAATGTATATAATAAACATAAATTAACTCAGACAACATTTAGAGAAAAGAATCATTTAGTTAATGCCTGTGCTTCATTTATTAATAATAAGATGAGAATTGGATTTACAAAGAAAACTTATGTAGTGACCTATCAAAAAGTAGCAAGTGATTTATATAGACTATTGAAACATTTAGATTATATTCCTACTCCTAATGACTTTGAAGTATATTATTATAATAGTACAAAAGGAAATAATAATATGCAAGAATGTGTTAATATGTTTATGTTAGGATGGCATACAATGCCCGATTATGAATATGTAATCCAATGGTTGTCTATATATGCTAATTGGGAGTTAATAATAAGTAAATGTTCCAATTTAGAAAAAGCAGTAAGTATGAGTGAACAATTAGAAATTAAGGATAGAAGTATATCAAAATATAATGGTGATGATTATGGTACAAATTATAAGAATTGGGAGTTTGGATATGAGAATCTTAATCAATATAAATACTTTACAATGGTAACAGATTTTTATCAAGAAATTCACAGAACAAAATTAAGAAAATATAGTTGCAATGATATAATTGTTTGCCATGTATTTGCCATCAAGAGTATTATATTGAAAATGATAGACCAATTATTTCCTAGAAAGGGAGAATTAATTAATGTAATTGATGATGAATTGGTGGAATTTAAGGAAAGTAAAATTGAAGGGAGAAAAACTAAGGATGGCACAAAAACAGTACCTCAAAGATTTTTAGAATGGTACAATGATTGGGATGGAGAAAAGGTAAATATAAGTATAGTAAAAGAATCATGTAATTTTACAAACAATGATTGGAAGGGAGTTAAGAAAAATAAGACAATTAAAGAGATATTCAACAAAACAAATACTATTAGAGAAGGGAAAGATTATTATTTGATAAAATTATCTTAAAGTAGGGGGTGTAAATTCTCCTATTATAAGACTATAGGATAATGTGTACCCCTAAAATAATAAAATAACAATAAAGGAGAGATAAAACAATGAGATATAGTGCATACATATTAACAACAATCAAAGAGAACGAAACGAGAGCAGGAACGTGCGGTCATGCGCTACGCTACTTCCCTTACTAAACTTTCGCTATCGCTTCAAGTTTAGGATTGATTAATTAATAAATGTTTTAAAATTAAAATATAAAATAATAAATAAAATGATTTTGAAGGAGAAAATAATAAATGGCATATGAATTAAGACCATATCAATTAGAAGCAATAGAAGCAGTTAATAACTTAAAAGAAGGAGAAAGTGGAATCATATCACTTCCAACAGCTAGTGGAAAAACCATTGTGATGTCTGCTATAGCAAACAATACAGTAGGGCGTGTACTTTTGGTTATTCAGAGTACAATTTTAAGAGAGCAGACTATTGAGAAATTATTAAAAACTAATCCTGATTTAGATATTGGATCTGTTCAAGCATCATTAAACGAGATCAGCAACCGTATTGTTGTCGCGTCCAGACAGTCGTTGACACATTCTAAATCTACTAGATTAGAAAGAATGTCAGAGCATGGTGATTTTGAGCTAGTAATATTTGATGAAGCACATGCCGCCTGTGGACAGATAAGAAAAATATTAGATAAATTAAATCCTAATATTAAGGCAATAGGTCTTTCGGCTACTCCGTGGAACTTAGAAATGAAAAAAGTATTCAATGGAATAATTTATCAGAAACCAATATTAGAAATGATTAAAAATAACTATCTTTGTGAACCTAAAGCTATTTATGTCTATTCTGGAACAGATTTATCTAATGTAAAAACAATAGCAGGTGAATTTAATCAAAGACAATTAGAGGATGCAGTAAATACTGAAAATAGAAATGAAATCATTGTTGAAGCGTATAAGAAACACGCATCAGATAGAAAATCAACAATAGTTTTTGCATCAGGTATTGCTCATGCCAGAGACATTTCTCAAACATTTAATGACAATGGTATTGTCTGTGATTATATTGATTCTACTATTGAAGATTCTAGAAGAGAAAAAGTTATGGATAGTTTTAATAGCGGAGAGCTTCCAGTCATTGTAAATTGTGGAATACTTACAATTGGGTACGATAATGAAAATGTTACAGCACTTATATTTGCTCGTCCGACCAAAAGTAAGATACTCTATGTACAGTGTTTAGGTCGTGGCCTTAGAACATCAGAAGGTAAATCTAACTGTCTAATTATAGATGTGGTTGATATTGTCCGTAAGCATGACTTAATGACAATGACAGATATATTTGGTGTAGAAATTAAAGATCAAGAAACATTAACTGAAGCAATTGAACGTGAAGAAAAGAATAAAGCAGAGAAGTTAGAAAGAGAAGAATTAGCAAAGCAAAAGGAAATTGAAAGACTTAAACTAATTGCTGAAGAATTAAAACTATTCAAAACAAATATGAGTGAGTATTTTTCTGAATCTTATTATGATTGGTATAAATGTGATAAAGATTTGTTTGCATTGTCTATAACATCTGACTTACATTATACAATTTATAAGAATATAAAAGAGAATATATTTGAATTATTCATGGTTGACACCACTAATAGAATTAACACTAAGGATTACATATCTGAAGATGATAATTTAATCAATTTAATTGAAGAAGCAGAAAAATATGCTTCAAAAAAATATTCTACATTCCTAGATAGAAAAGCAAAGTGGAAATATGAACCTGCTACTCAGAAACAATTAGATTGGTTAAAAAATGAATGGTGGGCCAATAGTAAGATATTGAGAACTAAGTTCGATGTTCATACTTGTGTAAAAGCAAATAAAATTAGTTGGATTATTAAGAAGAGATAATACTGAGAATTAATAAATAAAATTTTGGAGGAATAAATAATATGAAAAAAGATAAACAAAATAATAATCTAAATAAAGACTTGCCAATTCCATCTTATCATGCGATGATTGAGCATGACAGCAAGGAGGAGTTCGGTCTGAAGATTGGAATAATAGATGCAGATTTATTAAGTAACAATAGTCACAGGTTTCCTAATTTAGCATTAATGAAAATAAGTGCATATCATAAATATAGACGTTCTGACAAAGTAACTCTACTAATGAACTATAATGATATAGAAAAATACGACATGGTTTATATATCTAAAGTATTTGATTATACAGAAATACCAATCGATATAATGAAATATGATAATCTATATTACGGAGGGACGGGATTCTATTATGATTTAATGCCTGATCTTCCAGACTTTATGGAACATATGAAACCAGTAATACAGAGAAGGGAAATATGTTAGAGGATTTGTTTGATACTATTGAGTATTTTGATAAATTACTTAGAGAAGGGAGATAGATAATAAATCAATAAATAATTATTTGACATATTGTGATAATAATGTTATAATAATTAAGTAGAAAGGAGGTGAAAAAGAATTCTAAAATATATAGGTGTCTATACAATTTTTCATGAAACCAACACAGATGGAAAAAAGTCAAAAAACAAGGACGATAATTACTTAAAATCTAAAAATAATCAAATATATCGCTATTCTGATAACACAATAGCAATCCTTCTTCCAAGTGGTTCTAGTACAGTAAATAATCTACTCCCAAAATTTGAAGCAGAAGGAATAAAAGTATGGAATATAATAAGTCCAGATGTGTGCGAAGAGGCTATCCTTGGATTCGCAGAGCAAGATATACATAAAGTACACAATGTCATGAAATTCATGAAGATGGGTAGCAAGGATCAACTTAAAGAAAAATTAGAGAGGGATAGGAGAAAGGAAGAAAGAGATAAAGAAAAGCTAGAACTTAAAGAAGAAAAATAAATGCAAAAATAATATTATTTGTATTGAGAAAATGTAAAATTATTGACATTCTAAGGCGTTACAAAATGCTACCTATACAATTACCCTAATAAGAAGTTAAAGTGGATCAGAGCATATTTACACACTCTACAAGTCGCTTGTAGCAAGGGTTTAATTCCGAAAATTTTCTATTAAACGGTTAGGTATAAAAAATAAAATAAAAATGAAAGAGGTTTTACAAATGCAAAAAATAACACTCTCAGGCACAATATCCCTATCAGAAACCCCCTCTATCCATAACAAACAAAATAAACCAAACTACACAATCACATCATTAATAGATAACTCAACAAAATCAGTAACACAGATTCTAGACACAATTTTTTCTTCTAAAAATACAATTGATAAATTAATGGAAGTAAAATTAGTAGAATATATTACAGGCAAAGAGTATAAAGGTTTTGGAAAATTAATTATTGGTAGAGAGAACTATAATACAAAAGTTGAATCTTATTTTGTTGGAAATTTTTCATTAGAAAAAACATTATTTGAATTGTTAGATACTAATGTTGAACTGACAATAGTTGATTTAACTAATTCTATTGGTGAGTTTTTAGATGCAACGGAGGAAATGACAAAACATGAAGAAACAAAAATTATTGTCTCATAAGGAGGTAGAGTATGATTTAGATCAATATATTTCAGAAAACTGTAATAATTGTGGAATAGAATTAATTAAAGTTGAAGATATTTTAACAGATTTGGGTTCTGGTAATTATTGTTGTAAGAGTTGTTCTGAAATATTGGAATTAAATGTTGTTAAATGTGCAGATATTATTTAAAAATGATTAATAATTTTGTAATATAAATAAGGGGAGTACAATGAATAATATAGAAAAAGAAGAATTAGATGAATTTTTACAATGGAAAAAGGATAATGGTAAATTTGAATATAAATTAACAGATATATACGTAAATGACAACGGTGAAATAAAAACAGAAAAGAAAATTGCAATGATTATAAAAAGCACTCCTAATGATTGGAAAGAATTTTGCAGAGTTACAGGTAAGAAATGTATTAGTGAAGCTACTTTATTAGTAATATATTGAGTTTTAATATGAAAGGAGATTTATATGTAATTTATTTCTGATGGGGATAATAAATTAAAAGGAGTAATATTTATGAATAATACAACAGATACAATTAATATCCCAACTGACGAAGAATTTTATAATCATCATGAAGAATGTTTTAATGAGTTACCAAAAGATATTTTAATTAAATCATGTAAATTTTTGAATGATGATTATTTATCAGATGAAAATATAGAACAATTAAAAGAAATATATAATAAATGTCCCTCTAGTACAAAATCATTATGGTTTATTGAATATCATAATTATGAAGGTATGTATATCAGAAATTTTCTAAGAGAAAAAGGATTGCTTGATAATCAATTGCCTTCTGGGAATTTGGATGATTATTATACACAATGTTTAGAATGTGCGATTGGAGTTAGGAAATGTGAAAATAATATGTGATTGTGGAGCAATAACTGAGTTAATAGATGGTGAGGATGGTTCTGATTATACCGAAGGCGAAGGGTGGTATAAAGTGAATAGAGGTGATGTGTCTTTATATGGTGAGCACGATGTGGTGTGTTTTAAGTGTGAAATATGTGATAGAGAGGAATGGATATTTACTTAAGATTTATTGATGAGGAGAAACAGAAATGAATAATATTAAAATTAAAAAAGGTGTAAAACTTGACAATACTCCTTTCAATGGTGAAATTGCATATAGAGTAGATACTGATGAGGTTTATGGATTTGCAAATGGAATTTGGGTAGAGTTACCAAAATGGATTAAAGATGCTAGTAATTTAGATAATATTGTATATAATATAACAACTAATAAATTTCAACAATGTATTGATGTGTATTTTGTGGATTTGCATTAATGGTAATTGTAAGTGGAAATGTAATAGTTTAAAAGGTGAGTTTTAAGGGATGGATTGTAAAAAACAAAAAACAAGAAAGAAGGAAAATGATAATGTATAAATATAAAAAAGGTGTATCATATCAATTTGATGTTGAAGGTTTAGGAGAATTTAGATTTATATTTTCTAGAAATTCAGATATTACTCCAAACAACGGAAAAGATAAATATTATCTTGAATCATATTGGAATCCTGCAAATTATGGATTAGTAGATTTTATTGTTGGATATTATGTTGATGATATTGAAGATGCAGTAAAGAGATTTAGTTATGATTTAGATTATTTTATTGATGGAGCCAGAATTTCCTGTATTTGTAGAATTGAAGCAGGGCATGACGACGAGGGCGTTTATGAAGGAATTTTGAATGATTACTTTGATGAGGAATATGAGTGCAAGGAAGATTAGATTTAGAATGTAGATAGTGTATAAGGAGAGTTTTAATACTCTCCTATCCCTATTACAATAATCAAAGATTAGGAGTGATAAATATGAATAGTATGAATAATAAAATTGGAAGTCCTAAAGATTGGTACATTTATAGCAGACTTGACTATTTTAATAAAATTGTTAAAAATACTGGAGAATGTATTACTAGGAAGATGACTGATGAAGAGAAGATTAAGTATTGTTGTAAGTGATAAAATTAATATTGAAAAATACGAGAGGTGGAATAGAAAATGCTTTTATGTTTAAATTGCTACAAAATATATAATCAGAAAACTATAAAGAACAATATGTGTAAGATTAAAGAGTGCTATGGTGATGTAGTAGAAATTGATGAATTATTTGTTCCAGTGATTGCTGAATTAAATAGGAAGGGTTATAGGACTAGGTATTGCTGTAGTGGTCATTATACTAAGGATTCAATAACAACTTATATTATGTTTGAAGATTTTATTGAATTACCTTCTTTACCTGAAGGATATAATTATGATGTAGATTGGACAATTAGAAATGGTAATACTGATATTGAGAAGTATATTGATAAAAATAAAAGCTTCAATGAATTAAGTAAAGATATTTTTAATAATGCGGTTAGTGTGTTGGAATGGGCAGAGGGGCTGAAAGAGTTAAATGAAAAAGTAGGAGGAATTATTAATTGATTAATAGCGATGTACAATTATTTTGGGCAAATGATGAGAATGGTAATATTGCAATTATATTTGATATGGTTGAAGAAGATAGGAATAAGAAATATACTTGTCCTGTTTGTGGATTTGAAGTAAGACCAGTAGCAATTGATAATAAAACTAAAACTGGAAAAGTAGCACAAGTGTCTTCGCATTTTTCTCATTTTGATGCTAGTAAATGTAGCAACGAATCAGCTATTCACTACTGGTTCAAAAACAAGATTCTAGTGAATGGAGATAGTTTTATTATTAAGACAGATGTTGAAAATGAATACAAATGCAAAGAATTATTGGTTGAACAATTTTACAGAACTGAATTTGGTATCTATAGACCAGACATAACTATAATTACTGAATGTGATAAGACAATTTACTTTGAGATGAATTATACTAACAAGAAGAAAATAGAAGATTATATGGACAAGTGGTTAGAGTTAGGTAATCCAGTAGTAGAGGTAGATTTAAAAGCATTAATGAGTGCTAGTCTTAATAAGACAAAATATGAGTTTAAAGCTTTATTTTATGAAGGAAAATGTTTTAATACAAAGAAGAATGATTTGTATTATGATACTATCGGGAAACATAAAGAGAAAACATTCAATACTATTAACATTGATGACAAAATGAGAGAAAGAATTAGTAAATTAGATTGGTTTTGGAAAGATGTGCAAAAGTATAAGAAATATAAATTGACTATTGATTACATGATTAATATTATAGATAGTATTGATGAGACAGAAGATAAAATTCTTTTAGTAGATATATTAAAAAAATTAAAATGTAGTGATTTAATTGAAAATTATTTAAAAATAACAAAAGATAAAACAAGTACATATTTAAGAAACGAATTATCATTTATTGACGAAAGAATTACTTTTAACACTTCGAATGGATTTACTCAATTTGCAAATATAATTTATGGAACAACTTATAATCTGACATTTAATAACCATAACATAAAGACAATCACATTGAAACTAAACGAACAATTAGATTATGATTTAAAAGAAAATATTAAATTGAATGTTTTAAATATTATTAATGATGAAAATGCAGAAATTACGATTGATAATATTATAAATAATATTATGTTGAAGTTTAATAATTATAATCTCGACATAACAAAAGGACACAGAAACATTAGAATTAAGGGATTGTACAAAACCAGAACAATTTTTATAGAAATTGAAAAAGATAAGGTTTTATTTAATAAAGAATATTGGGAAGAGGTGAAGAGTGTACATTGGAGAGGAGGAAAATATAGACAATATTTAAAAAATGAATTCATTAAGAAAAATTATATAACTTTTGATTTCAACGATTATAATTCAGTACAAGAATCCATAGAAAATCAAATATTAATTGAAATAAACAAAAGCAAAATATATAAAGCATAAAGGAGAGAATCAATATTGGCAAAGCAAAAAACTAATCTAAGATACATATATAAGATACATTCATCTAGATTAAGCAAATCAAATTGGAATTTATCGCTTACAATTCCAGAAGCAATAGACAATGAAGAATTAGTATCCCTTGCTGATAGCACAACTCTTCGATTTATCAATAAAGATAAGAATATTGAAGGTGATGCGAATAAAATTAGAAAACAAATAAAAGACTTGAAAAAACAAGATACCAATATGGAGAATAGGAATAAAATTAAAAAACTATATGCACTATTATACAATACTTTGTTTGTGAAAGACTATATCTGTATTATTATTGATAAAAACAAGCATTTTGACAGAATGAATAATACTAAAAAGTTCTATATCAATGGAATTAAATTTAAAAGATTACTTGCTACAAATGGAGGAGCAAAAAAAAGCACTGTCATATATGTTAATGAACAAATTTATGACAATTTACATAAGAGAATTGAGAATGGTAGGGATGAGAGTAAAGAACTCGTCCCTGCTAAACTAGAAAGTTATAAATCATTAACATGTAGTGCCAGTATTCCAGTTTCAGATCCTAAAGGCATCCTAGTTGTAAATGATTGCGAAACGGAATTTTATAGTGATGTGATATTATTAGATGATTCTAAAACAGAATATCCTTCTATGACTTATGAGAAAAACTATCCTATAAAATTAATTGAAAACGATGGATATGGCATGATTTGTCCAGAATTAAGTTTAGCATGGGGAAAAGAAATTGATAAAGATTGTAATAGTATTGCATCTGGTTTCTGTTTGAGAAATAGTTTTTGTAAGGGCATGGTTTTTTCCTTTGATTATGTAGATCATGCATATCATTTTGCAGAATCCTATATGGTTAAAGATATTTGGGGAGAAGAAAGAGATATCCGAAGTGTTCAATTAGTGCTTACTGCCTCAATGTTAAAATTATGGGACTCATATAAAAGCCTAGAAGACTATATGAAATGCTACAAGGAAAATGATTATACATTTAGTGTAACAAAAGTAACTCCTGAAAAATTAGAAAATGAACGCTATCTAAATTATCAATTTGCACAGTCATATGAATTATCTGATGATGACATAGATGAACTAATAAAACCAACTGTACAAGAAATACATGATGTATTAGGAAATGATCCAATTAAAAGTATTCTATTTCTAAGGGGAATGCACTTATCTGAAAATAGTTATGATACACAAGAGACAGATTTTATCAAGGCATTAATGATTGATAAGGAAATGATAAAAGACCCATTTGTGAAAAATAAAATACATAATTCTATAAAGAAACGTATTAACGATGCAAAAATTGGGGTACTTAAGGTTTCAGCCAACTACTCTATAATCTCTGGAGATCCATTTTCCCTTGCTCAAAGTATATTTAAATTACCTGTGACTGGATTATTGAAAGCGGGAGAATTTTATTCTAAGTATTGGAATGATAAAAATGTTGATAAAGTTGTATGCTATCGTGCTCCTATGACTTGTCATAATAATATTAGAATACTTAATTTAAAAAATACTCCAGAAATGCAGTATTGGTATAAACATATAAATACAGTAACCATATTTAATTCATGGGATACAACTACACATGCTTTAAACGGGGCAGATAAGGATTCGGATCAGGTACTTACAACTAATAATCCAGTTCTTTTAAATAATACTAGAGAATTGGATGCAGTATTATGTATTCAAAAATCTGCTCCAAAGAAAGTTGTAAAAGAGAATGATTTAGTTAGAGCAAATAAAAATGGATTTGGAGATGCAATAGGTTCAACTACAAATAAGGTTACTGGTATGATTGATGTTGCTAGTAGTTTTGATAAAGAAAGCGAGGAATATAAGGAATTACAGTATAGAATAATTTGTGGTCAGAATTATCAACAAAATGCAATTGATCGTATTAAAGGATGCATAAGTAAACCAATGCCTAAAGAATGGTATGATTATCGTTTTGCTAAAAATACTGATAAAAGTGAATTTAATATTAGGATTTTAGCAGATAAAAAACCATATTTCTTTATTTACAATTATCCATATTTAATGAGAAGATACAAGAAATATATGTCTGATGTAAATAAAAATTGCTTGATTAGATTCGGATTAGATGTTAAAGAATTAATTAAAAAAGAAGATAGGAACGAATATGAAGAGCAATTTTTGAAATATTATTACATAAAAATGCCTATTTTTAATAATAATTCGGTAATGAACAGAATTTGTTGGAAAATAGAAAAGGAATTTGATGGATTTAAAAGTGTTGGTACTAAGGAACAAGATTTGTTTGATTGCTCAATACTAAAAAGTCTTACTAAGTATTCAAAGAAAAGATTCGCTGACATAAAAATTGTATATGAAGACTACAATATTAAACTTAGAGAACATGCACAAAGTTCATCTAAAAGCAAGATAGATAAAGATGAAGAAAAGACAAAAAGAATTGTATTTAAGGAGAATTTTAAGAAGCAAGCACAAGAAATATGTAATAATGAGGATGAATTATGTAATATTGTTGTTGATTTATGCTATAAAAACAATTATTCTAAGCAATTTGCATGGGATATCTGTGGAGATGTAATTATTAAGAATTTATTAATAAGGAATAATAACATAGTACAATATCCCATTGCAGATGATAAAGGTAATATAGAATTTGGTGGAGAAAAGTTTTCTATGTTTGTCAAAGATTTAAATGATTTAGATGTGGAGGAAGAATATGATATTGATATTAAATGAGAAAGAATTATTAAGAAAATCATTAGAAGAAGGTTATATTGATGAGAAAAAAACTTCAAATACAATAAGAATTTTAGCAAAGCATTATTTTTCTATAGATATGACTAAGGAACAAGTTTATGATTCAATTGATAATTTTTTTAAGAAGAATTATAAAAAATACAATTCAGTCAAGTGGCAGAATAGTTTTGATAAAATAATTAGTGCAGTATATAAATACAAAGACTACAAATTGTTTGATATTAATAGTATAGAAATAACAGAAAATGAATTAGTGAGAATTAAAAGTTTGAATAATATAAAGTACGAAAAAGTAGTTTTTATATTGTTAGTTTACGCTAAAATTTATAATAAAATGAAGAACAATGAATTAGGAATTGTAAAAATTGATCAAAAATATATATTTAGTGATGCAAAAGTTAAAGAAAATACTCATAGTCAAGGTACTATATTACATACTTTTGAAGAAATGGGTTTAATAACACCATATAGAATTGTTAATTGTACGGATATTAAAATTAATTTTATAGATAAGAATAGTCAGGTTGTTTTAAAAATAACTGATTTCAGAAATTATGTTTATGAGTATTTAAGATGGAAAGGAGAAAATATTATAAATTGTCAGAATTGTAATATATTATTTTATCCATCTAATCATACTCACAAATTCTGCAAAGTTTGTGCGAAAGAAATACATAGCGAACAAGAAAGAGAAAATTCTAAATTAAGAATGAGAAAAATGAGAAATAATCATGTTACGCAAACAGAAAAACTCTGTAACCCTACTACCACAATGGTTTGACGGTTTATCCTACTAGCATTAGTATGAGAGGTAAAAGCCTTATTACATAAGAGTTTGGTCGATACGCTAAAACAAAAAAGAAAAAGAAAAATTAAAGAGCATTAAGTTGTAAAATAACCAAAAATACAATCCAACTTTCCTTACTAACGAATCATACACAATTGGCTATGTTAGTAGAAAACTTTGCTTAAATTGTCTGTTAGTTTTGCCAATAGGACTTGAAGATAATTTAGCATGTATTATCGAAGCTTTGCTGAAAGATGCACTAAAGGGTTATAGATAATACAAAGTCTCAACAATTCAACGTCAAATATGAGTAGTCTTTGGTCGGATGAAAGTAATGAGACAAATATGCTGTTAGTATAATGAATTAAATTCCTCTAAACGAGGCTTATACTAGACCACAGCATATTCTGAACTAAACAGAGGGTAAAGAGTAGATAGGCAGATGCCGACAATTTAAGTCTACTCTCCCTACTAAAATTGCTATTAAACTGTATTGGTCGATTGCAGTTTAAATATAAAATATTCCATAATAACAAAAACAATATAAAACTCCAAACTAAAAGGAGCATCAAACAACAAACATTGGAAAAAATCACAAAACAAGAAATGTCATACCTAATTTCCAAAAACATCATCAAGCAAACACACGGATCATTCGGAGATAATCTAGTAGTAATAGGAAAATTCAGTAGTAAATCTCGCAAACAACGTTATATTACAGATCCCTACTATAATTATCTACTCAGATTAAAGCAAAATGATAAAAATAAACAAACTATTGATGATGTAAAAGATAATCAGAGATATATGTTTAGTAGTGGTATGGATAGTGGTATGGATAGTGGTATGGATAGTGGTATGGATAGTGGTATGGATAGTGGTATGGATAGTGGTATGGATAGTGGTAACAGTAATAGTGGAATTAGTA